>OLNT01001972.1_pt1 | contig 10554 bp, 9 predicted proteins | sample 1672641 | NCBI WGS metagenome assembly OLNT01 (sample SAMEA3136708, study PRJEB25190) | human gut metagenome
GCCGTTGCAAGTACTGCACCGAAGAGTCCCAGTCCCATCGGGAATACAAAGATATAGTCAAATACAATATTAAACAGACATCCACTCAGCATCGCAGTCATTGCCAGAGACGTGTTGCCATCATTCCGGATCATAGCACCAAGCAGATTGTTAATCATAAACATTGGGGAAAATAATAAAATCACCTGCAGATATGTTCTTGTCATATCGTATACTTCTGCATTAGCTCCCACAAGCACCGTAATCGGATCTGCTGCCAGCAGACCGATCAGCATAAAGATTACAGCCAGCACCGTCACCACACACAGACTGCTGGTAAACAGCACATCACCACGTTTTTCATTTCCCGTGCCCTTCATAATGCCGTATTTTGTTCCACTTCCGATGCCCAACATAAAGCCACAGCCGTTCATCACGCTGAATACCGGTATTGCCAGATTCAGCGCCGTCAGACCATCTGCCCCGACACCTTTCGATATAAAATACGTATCAGCCAGAATATAGCAGGATACACCAAGCTGACTGAGCACGCTCTGCGACACGTATTTCCCAAATTCCTGCAGCGTATTCTCTTTTCCTGCCATACCTCATCCCCCTGTATTCAGCTAGTTCATTTTCACTGATTTGTGGTAAATTCTCCATGCAATCAATGCCGTGATCGTCTCTGAAATCCAGAATGCATGCCATACCCATTCCGCACCACTGATTCGACATAAGATCCATGCTGCCGGAACAATCGTGATCAGATATCTGCACAATGAAATCTGGAAAGATTCTTTTCCTTTTCCCAGTCCTTCCAGTGCTCCCGATGTGGTCACCGATACCGCTGAGATCACAAAGCCCATACTAATCACCCGAAGTGCTGTCTGTCCGATTCGGATCGTCTCGCTATTCGTCGTAAAGAATCCAATCAGCTGGCCAGATGCCAGCAGACAGAGAATCGTACCAAGAATCATAATACTTCCTGTCATATAGAGTGTCAATCGATAAATCTTCTTTACACGCTCTTTCTCACCCGCTCCGTAATTGTAACCGATCACCGGACGCATTCCCTGAATGATTCCATTTGCCGGCAGATACAAGAATGTCTGCAGCTTGTAATAAATACCAAGCACTACTACATAGCTTTGCGAATACGCTGCAAGCAGTCCATTTAACAGCGAGATCAGAAGTGACGGAAGTGCCAGATTAAAAATTGCCGGAATCCCCACGCCGTACAGCTTCCTGTCAATCGCGCTATCCAAATGACGGTATTTCCATCGGAAATGCACCGTCTGCTTCGGGCTGAGATACGCAACAATATAGATTACCCAGGTCAGGAGCTGACCAAGTCCTGTTGCCAGTGCCGCCCCACGGATCCCCATCTCCGGAAATGGACCAATGCCAAAGATCATCAACGGATCCAGGATAATGTTCGCAATCGATCCACACATCAGACTTAGCATGGTAACCTTCATATTACCTGTCGCCTGAAATAACTTTTCAAATACCAGCTCGATCATAATCGTCGGCGCAAATAAAAATACGATTACAGAATACTGCATACCCATTTCGATCACTTCTGCATCTCCGGTGAACATTCTAAGAAATACCGGCATTAACAGAATCCCTGCTGCCATCATAATCACACTATGGATCAATGCAAATATAAATCCATGCGTTGCTGCAATATCTGCTTTTTCTCTGTTACCCGCTCCCAGATGAAATGCAATTACTGCATTAATACCTATACCAAAACCAATTGCAATCGCATTCATCAGATTCTGCAGCGGATATACAAGTGACAATGCCGTCATTGCCTTCTCATTGATCTGCGCTACAAACAGACTGTCCACAATGTTATAAAGTGAATTTACCAGCATGGACACTACCATCGGTAATGCCATAGATGTCAGCAGTGGCAAAATCGGCTTCTCTTTCATAAAAGTATCGTTCATCATATCCTCCCTCATAACTCCTGATATCTTATTACAGAACAAAGAATGTGCCTTGCACATTCTCGCGTCTGCGGCGGTCGCTTGCGACATCTACCTCATCCGCCGCAGTGCGCATCCTCGCGGAGCGTTTTTTACTTTACAGGAAAGCAATTTCCTGTAAAGTAAAAAAACGCCATACAACCACTATCATAGTGATCGTATGGCGAAAAATGGTTACACCAGAAAAATCCATACAGGTTTTAGCTTCCCTAACATAACAGAATCTGTCTTATCTGTCAAGTTCCTCCCCTTCCAGCTTATGGATCAGTTCCTCTTTGGAAATATCACCGCGTATCCTTTTAACCAGAAGCCTTACGTCTTCTACCAGAATACTCAGGTAACGGAAGAAGGATTCTGCTGCAAACGAGAACATGACAAACAACAAAATACAGATTGTGGACATGCCGCTCATAGCAAACAACTGATTCAGGAATACTCCACAGAAGATCATTCCTACAATGCATCCGATGAATACTGCAAGCCGGACACTGTTCATCGGCTGACAGATCTTATACAGGATCATGAATCCAACAATCGCCAGAAGCATCGTCGCTGCCGTTGCGATATCCTCTGACGGGAGTCCGAATACGTGTCCGCATACAACCAGCGCTCCCACTGCGAACACATCCGTAAGTCCCGCCGGAAGTGCTTTCAGAAGGACATTGGTCATAAAATGTCCCTTGATACGAGTCTTATTCGGTTCCAACGCCAGGAAAAATCCCGGAATACCAATCGTAAACATGCTGATCAGAGATACCTGCGACGGTTCCAACGGATAGCTGATCATAAATACCGCAGACAGGATTGACAGCAGTAACGAGAATATATTCTTAACCAGGAACAAACTCGCTGACCGCTGGATATTATTAACTACACGTCGTCCTTCTAATACTACGGAAGGCATACAGGAGAAATCCGACTCCAGCAACACTACCTGCGCAGCCTGGGTAGCCGCCTCGCTTCCGGATGCCATCGCGATACTGCAATCCGCATCTTTCAGCGCAAGCACGTCATTGACACCATCTCCGGTCATGGCAACCGTGTTGCCCGCTTTCTGCAGTGCATGTACAAACTGTCTCTTCTGATTCGGCGTCACACGACCGAATACGGTGTATTTCTCCATGGCTCTTGCCACCTGTTCATCCGTCTTCAGAGTAGACGCATCTACATAGTGCTCAGCTCCGGCAATCCCCGCCTGAGCTGCGACCTCAGATACGGTCATCGGATTATCACCGGAAATGACCTTGATCTGCACATCCTGCTCCGCAAAATATTCAAACGTCTCTTTTGCCTTGTCACGGATTGGATTGGCAAGCGTGACATATCCTAACGGCACTACTTTTTCGGTCAGTTTCTTACCGTCAATCTCGCCTTCGTATTTACCAAATACCAGCACACGATATCCTTTTTTCGCATACTGTTCTATCTCTGCTTCATAGAGAATGTAGTCATCCCGAAGCACCATCTCCGGAGCACCGAGTACATAGGCCCCATCCTCAAATGTAACACTGCTATACTTCACCGCTGAAGAGAATGAAGTCATGCTCACTGCTTTCTTCCCTGTATTCTCTGTGAAGTAAGCTTTTAACGCTTCCATAGTGATATTATCAGCCGTCATCGCTGCCGCGAAATCACCGATCATCTGATCCAGGGGTGGGTACTTCTCCTTTTCCTTCCCGCTGGAATAATCTAACGTCTCGACTGCTTCATGGACCGCCATGGTGTTCTCGGTAATTGTTCCCGTCTTATCCACACACAGCACATTGACTCTGGCAAGTGTTTCGATGCTCTTCATATCGTGAAGCAGTACCTGCTGCTTGGCAAGACGCATGGCACTGACCGCCAATGCAACAGTTGCCAGCAGATACAGTCCCTCCGGGATCATACCGATCACTGCCGCTACCATCGAAGTCACACTGCTCTGGAACGGATCGTGGTTAAAGAAAAAGCTCTGCACTACCAGAATAATACCAATCGGAATGATCGCAATACCGACCCATTTGACCAGCTTATCCAGTGCACGGATCATCTCTGACTGCTCACCCTCGCCCATCTTCTTCGCTTCCAGTGTCAGCTTGGAAATATAGGAATCCTCTCCAACCTTGTCAAGTCTGGCATGACACTTGCCGGATATTACAAAGCTTCCGGACATGAGCTGATCTCCTCTGCGCTTCGTGATCTCATCTGATTCACCGGTCAGCAGTGATTCATTCACCTGCACCTCTCCGGCAGACACGATTGCATCTGCGCAGATCTGATTGCCTGCACTGAAAATCACGATATCATCCAGCATCAGATCCTCTGAAGCCACCTGCTGCACCTTACCGTCTCGCACTACCTTGGCATGAGGCGCATTCAACATACTCATCTTATCCAATATGTTCTTCGCCCGAATCTCCTGATAAATACCGATTAACGTATTACCAATAATAACCGGCAGAAATGTCAGGTTACGGAATGATCCTACAATGATCAGCAACACCGCCAGCACGAAAAAAATCAGGTTGAAGTAAGTAAATGTATTCTCCCTGACAATATCCTTGGTCGTCTTAGACGGAGCCTCCACGGACAGATTCCGCCATCCCTGCAGCCGATGCTCCATAACCTGATTCGTCGTCAGTCCTTCATGATAATCCGGATCATACCTCTCCGGCGTAATCCGTTCTCTGCGTCTCGGCTGCTCCTCTGCAGTTCGTCTTTTTACTGGTTTCTTACCTTTATGTGCCATAATTATTTATCTTCACTTCCTGTACTTTATCCGACGTTATTTCTCAACATCTTTTTCCATTATACGCCAATTTTCTTTCATGTCTATGAAGAAAGTATGAAACTTTCCTTAATGAATTGTTCAATCATCCTAACGCTACGTCAAGTACCATCATAATCGTAAAGCCAAGTGCAAATCCCACCGTTCCTATATTGCTGTGTTCTCCTTCGCTTGTCTCCGGTATCAGTTCCTCCACAACTACGTAGATCATGGCACCTGCTGCAAATGCAAGCAGATAGGGAAGTACCTGTATCAACACATCTTTCAATAATATCGTAATTCCAGCTGCAATCGGTTCTACGATCCCTGATCCCGCTCCGTACAGAAATGCTTTGCCTTTGTTCATGTTCTCTTCACTTCGAAGCGGCATGGATACGATTGCCCCTTCCGGGAAATTCTGGATCGCGATTCCAACTGACAGGGCAAATGCACCCGCCAGTGTAATATCTGCATGGTCTGCCGCCATTCCCGCGAACACAACTCCTACCGCCATTCCTTCCGGAATATTATGGATTGTCACAGCCATGACCATCTTCATGCTCCGGCTCCAGTTCTTCTTTACACCTTCCGCTTCTTCCTGTCCAAGGTGTTGATGTGGCACATAACTATCCATCAGCAGAAGTGTAAGTATTCCAACCATAAATCCGAATGCCGCCGGGACAAAACGAAGCTTACCCATGGACTCAGACATTTCCATAGCAGGAATTAAAAGTGACCACACAGAGGCGGCCACCATAATGCCGGACGCGAAACCCAGAAGTGCTTTCTGGACTCCCGCCCGAATATCATTTTTTAATAAGAACACACATGCAGCACCCAGTGCTGTACCGGCAAACGGTATCATAATACCTAAAAATATATTCATATACTCTCCTATATTCTCATCTTTCATTGTCATCTTATGCCAGATAACAATATCGGTTAATTAAAATATACCAGCTCGTCTTCCGGCTCCTGAATCGGTTCCAGAGATTCCAGTGTGATCACCGGACCTCTGCCACGGTAAGCGCGCTTAAATTCAAAACCAACTTTACCTCTGGCTCTTACCCAGGTATTGGCTTTCATATCTTCGATTGCCATATGCTTGCAGATAAAGCCAAGAAATGTAATATCATCTGCGCAGCAGGTCATAGCACTTCTTCCAAGTACAAATTCACCCTTTGGAAATCCTTTGACCTTTCTTGCTCTTCCCTGAATCTCCACGACTTTCCCTTTATACTTTTCTGGGTTGTCCATCATGTCTACATACCAGATACCGTAATCCATATCCTCGATCTTAACAACCGGCGCATCCAGATCATAAGGCATCTGATCACTGAAAATATCTTCAATCTCGCCTTCTGCACCCTCAAAGATAATCTGTGCTCCCTGATTCACTACTTTTACACTTCTGCGGTAACCGGCTAGCGGCATATCCTCCGTACAACGGTTAAACAGTACCATATCTGCATTACGCACCATTTCTACAAAAAGCGACTTCATATTGGCAATATACACATCAAATGTACTTGCATCTACAGTTGTAATCTCCTGAATCAGACCCCAGCCATCCGGCACATCCAGTGCTTCCATCTTGCTGACCGGATACATACCATTACATTCAAAGATCACACGCTCCGGATGGTACTTATCTTCTACTTCCTGAAGGAATTCCTCTGTCAGTTCTTCCGGATCTTCTACGGTAACAATCTTCGCTTTTGCACGTGCAAGAAGGTCTTCTTCATATTCTTCTTCACCTTCCTCACACAGAATAATAACCGTCGTTCCGTCTATTTTAAAATACTGTTTATCGATCGTCTGTTTCAGGAAAGAAGTCTTACCACTCTCCAAAAATCCAGTCATCAGATAAACTACTACTCTTGCGTCATCTACCATCTGCATAATCAGTCACCTATACCTCAAATAATTCTGCCAGTGCGTCCTCTTTCAGTTCAGAGCCGATTACACAAATGCGTCCTGTGAATTCAGGCTCTCCTGTTCTGACTTCCTGCTCACCCGGAACCATGTCAAAGTAAATCCACTGTCCGTCATCACCTGCAACCATACCTTTTGCTCTCAATACTACACCATAAGTATCGGCTGCATCCAGTGCTGCAAGTTTCACTTTTAATTCTTCTTTATTGAATTTCTTCACAGTCTCTTTGCCCCAGCTTGAGAATACATCGTCTGCATGATGATGTCCATGGTGGTGATGATCATGGTCATGGCAACCACAGGTACAGTTTTCATCATGCTCATGGTGATGATCATGCTCGTGATGATGGTCGTGTTCGTGATGATGGTCGTGTTCATCATGTTCATGATGGTGGTCGTGTTCGTGATGATGATCATGCTCGTGATGATGTTCATGTTCATGCTGATGGCGCAGTTCCTCTTCTAACATCTGCTTTTCCAGAGAATCCACATGTTCCATCGTCTCCAGAATCTTAGCACCATCCAACTGTTCGATCGGAGTTGTGATAATTGCCGCATTTGCATTCATCTCACGAAGCATCTTAACAGCCTCTTCAGCCTTGCCTTCCTTCGCCACATCAGTACGGCTCAGGATAATAGCTCCTGCTGTTTCTACCTGATTGCTGTAGAACTCACCGAAGTTCTTCAGATACAGTTTGCACTTATTCACATCTACAACTGTTGTGTAGCTGTTCAATACGATATCTACACTGTCTTTTACATTCTCTACTGCTTTGATCACATCAGACAGCTTGCCAACTCCGGATGGCTCGATCAGAATACGATCCGGATGGTATGTCTCAATTACTTCCTTTAAAGAAGTACCGAAATCACCTACCAATGAACAGCAGATACATCCGGAATTCATCTCACGGATCTCTACTCCGGCTTCCTTCAGAAACCCTCCATCAATACCGATCTCACCGAATTCGTTCTCGATCAGTACTACCTGCTCGTTCTGAAATGCTTCTTTCAAAAGCTTTTTAATCAACGTAGTCTTGCCGGCTCCAAGAAAGCCGCTGATAATATCTATCTTTGTCATCTTAATACACTCTCCTTTTTTAGTCCTAAACTTTGTTTTAGCACAAATATCACAAAAAGTAAAGCCGCCATCCGTATTCTTTCCTATTATAGAGAAATCGTATCATTCATTTGACATTTCCTCTGAAACTTGGTAGTATGAAAAAGATATTCCTAAACCAGTTTAATAATAAGAAAGAAGGTTACTTATGAATATATTTCTGGATGTTCTCCAGGATACCGTATCAGACAGCCTGCATATGCTGCCTTTTTTATTTGCGGCATTTCTGCTGATCGAGACTCTGGAACATTACTCAACAACATTTATCAATCAGACACTGATAAAGATTAATAAAGCGGGTCCGTTAGTCGGTGCTATCCTTGGCTGTATCCCACAGTGCGGATTCTCCGTTATGTCTGCGAATCTGTATTCCAGCGGTGTCGTATCCCTGGGTACGATGCTTGCTGTCTTTCTGGCGACTTCCGATGAAGCGATCCTGCTTCTGCTCGGTCACCCGGAAAGCGCAGGAAGTATCTGGACACTGTTGACAGCTAAACTGCTCATCGCTGTAATTGCCGGTTATATCACAGATTTGTTTCTGGCGAAGCGAATCTCCACACCAAAGCACTTCGGTGATCTCTGCGACCACTGTGGCTGCCATGAGCATCACGGCATTGTACTTCCGGCATTCAAGCATACACTGAAGCTTTTTGCATACATTTTTGTATTCTCAGGCTTATTGAATCTGATCATTGCTTATGCAGATCTGCATACACTTTCAACCATTCTGTTAAGCGGAAGCCTGTTGCAGCCATTTCTGGCCGCACTGATCGGATTTATTCCAAACTGTGCAGCATCCGTAGTACTGACAGAATTATACCTTAGTGGAACACTGTCTTTTGCTTCTGTCGTTGCTGGTCTCTGCACCAATGCAGGTGTCGGACTCGTTGTCCTGTTCGAAGTCGATAAAAATCGTAAAGAAGACCTTAAAATCGTAGGTCTCCTTTACTTCTTTGCAGTAGCAGCCGGACTGGTCCTCTCTATTTTTTAAGAGGCTGTCCGGTCATCTGCTCATGTTCACTTTTAATCTCATGATATAATCTTACAGAATCCCATTCCTGATTCACCGGTGTCAGCACCGCTTTTAACGGTATATGCACTCTTTCTTTGCGCAGATAATTAAGCAGCAGATCCATCTGCCTGCCAAGCTGGCACATCACCAGCATCTCATCGTCAAAACTTTCCAAAACTTCCTGTTTACAATCGCCATCCGGTACTTCCGACGATGCCTCAAAAAGAGTACGGATTGCTCTTCCGTAGTCTTCTTTAGCAACCAGCTTTACTCTTATCCCATGCATTCCGCAGAATGCCTGGATCTTATTCTTTCTCTTTCTATCCGTAAAATTATAAATCAATATCGTAGGTTTTACTGACATACCGCTGTCTCCAATGCAATCTCCATCATCTGTCTGAATCCATTCTGTCGTTCTTCGGCACTGAGCGATTCTCCATTTACGATCGAATCCGATACGGTAAATATTCCCAGTGCTTTCACACCAGCCCGTGCTGCCTCACAGTATAATGCATAGCTCTCCATCTCTATGCCAAGCACACCAAGCTCTGCCCAACATTTCCATTCCGGAGTCTCTGTATAAAACAGATCCGAAGACAATACATTGCCCACATGACTGACTGCCTGCAATCGGTCAGCAGCTTCTTTTGCTGTACTTAAAAGACCGAAATCCGCAATCGCACTGAATGTGCCCGGCAGCTGATACTGATGTGCATAATTACTGTCTGTGCAGGATGCCTGCGCCATGATAATATCTCCCAACAGAATATCTCCCCGTATTGCTCCACAGGAACCAATCCGAATCAGATTCTTCACTCCATATACGTGGATCAACTCATGACTGTATATTCCCATGGAAGGCATTCCCATGCCCGTCCCCATAACAGAAATGCGCTTTCCTTTATATGTTCCGGTATATCCAAACATATTCCGTACTGAATTAAACTGAACCAAGTCTTCCAGATAGGTTTCTGCAATGAACTTCGCCCGGAGCGGATCTCCCGGAAGCAGAATTGTCTCCGCAATATCGCCTGGATTTGCTGTATTATGTGGTGTAGCCATAATTATACCTCCCTGTGTTCAAATTAACTATAGTATACCACAGAGGGATTAATCCAGTCCTGCTCTTTCCCGAAATTCTTCGATTGAATCCATGTCGGCTACATGCTAAAATCTATTCAGAACATTTTGGAGGTCACAACATTATGAATGCAAATCATTTTATAATAAAGCATGCTTCCCAGGAAGATATCCCAGCTCTCACAGCCGTTGAAAGGGAATGCTTCCCGGCTGCAGAAGCAGCATCCGAAGAAGAGATCGCCGCCAGAGTACATGCATATGGAAAGCATTTCTGGCTTCTCTTTGAAGGCAAGAAGCTGATTGCTTTTGTGGACGGTATGACGACTGATCAGGCTGATCTGACCGATGATATGTATGCGGATGCAAGCCTGCATGACGAGAACGGCGCTTGGCAGATGATCTTCGGTGTGAATACGATTCCTTCCTATCGCAGACAGGGACACGCAGGTCTTCTGATCCGCCAGGCAATCGAAGATGCCAGAACCCAGAGACGTAAAGGTCTCGTTCTCACATGCAAAGAAGCATTGATTCATTATTACGCCAGCTTTGGATTTGAAAATGAGGGTATCTCTGAATCAGTACACGGTAATGTCACCTGGTATCAGATGCGTCTGACATTTCCTGAAAAATAACTGCTATCAGTTTTCACACGGAGGTCTCTCATGAAAGAAAAAATCGGCATCAC
>OLNT01001980.1_pt1 | contig 10521 bp, 10 predicted proteins | sample 1672641 | NCBI WGS metagenome assembly OLNT01 (sample SAMEA3136708, study PRJEB25190) | human gut metagenome
AATTTGTGCTATAGAAATTCAAAATTATGAAATTTATAGAAAAATATGAATAAAATTTTAAGTCTGTTGACAAATTCTCCTTGTAGTGACAAAATACGCCTAAAGTCTGATACAGGAGGATAAGCATATGGTTGAAAGACATATTAGATTAAATGCGACGGAAGATGTAAAGGAATTCGTAAATGAAGCCACCAAATGCGATTTTGATATTGACATTTCCTATAACAGAATTATTATTGATGCAAAATCTCTTTTAGGTATTCTGAGTATGGATCTTACCAGAGAACTTACAGTAAGATGTTATGGTGAGAGTCAGAGATTTAATGAAGTAATGGCAAAATTTGCTGTAGCATAATAGGTGTACAGTAAACAGAGGCGCGTATTCCGGGAACGGGTATGCGCCTTTTTGTGTAATAAGATACTGAGATGGCTTTAGGAATGGCAGTATTTTTATAGAAGGCAGGAGAATGATGGAAAAACCGGTAATCCGTATTTCGGTTCGTAACCTGGTAGAGTTTATATTACGAAATGGTGATTTGGAAAGTGGCGGCACAGCAGGCGATAAAGAAGCAATGCTGAAAGGAAGCCGCCTGCACCGAAAAATCCAGAAGCAGATGGGAAGCCACTATCAGGCCGAAGTTTCACTGAAAAAAGATACAGAATATGAGGATTTGATCCTGCGGGTGGAAGGACGTGCAGACGGAATTTTTACGCAGAATGAGAAAATCTGCATTGATGAGATCAAAGGCGTGTATAAGAATCTGGAACTGCTTGCGGAACCGGTTCTGGTACATCGTGCACAGGCGCTCTGCTATGCCTGGATCTATCTGGATGATCATGGATTGGAAGAGATTGATGTTCAGATGACGTATGCACATTTGGATACGGAGATGATCAAGCGTTTCAGGGAAACGATGACAAGGGAAGAACTGGAGAGTTGGTACCAGAGACTGTTGGATTCTTATCACAAATGGCTTTCTTATCAGATGAAATGGCGAGAAAAACGAAATCGGTCGATGGAAAAACTGGAATTTCCATTTATTTATCGAAAAGGACAGAAAGAGATGGTTGCGGGGATTTACCATGCAATTTCCAGAAAAGAACAGATTTTTATTCAGGCGCCGACTGGTGTTGGTAAAACGATGTCAGCTGTTTTTCCGGCGGTCCGTTCAATTGGAGAGGGAAAAGCGGAAACACTTTTTTATTTGACGGCCAGGACGATTACAAGGACTGTTGCACAGGATGCATTTGAAATTCTGAGAAAGAACGGGTTACTTTTTAAGACAGTTACGATCACAGCGAAAGAGAAGCTTTGCTTCTGCGAAAAACCAGAATGCAATCCAGAGACATGTCCCTATGCGAAGGGGCATTATGACAGAATCAACGATGCAGTATATGAATTGTGGACAAACGAGCAGTCGTTTGACAGGGAAACGATTCTTCGACAGGCAGAAAAATGGCAGGTATGTCCGTTTGAAATGAGTCTGGAGCTGTCTGTCTGGATGGATGCAGTTATCTGTGATTATAATTATGTATTTGATCCGAATGTATATCTGAAAAGATTTTTCGGAGAAAATATATCTGGTAAATACCTGTTTCTGATAGACGAGGCTCATAATCTTGTAGAAAGAGGACGGGAGATGTACAGTGCATCAATCTGCCTTGAAGATACCATACAAATACGAAAATTTATAAAACCCTACAGTCAGAAACTGTGGAAGAAGCTTGGAAAAGTGGTCAGTCAGCTTAAAGAATTGCGGAATGGATGTGATTCCTGGAAGGTACAGGAAAATGCGGGGGTACTTCCGATCAGTCTTCTGTCTGTACAGGGAGAGATGGATCAGCTTTTGGAAGAACCGCCGACACAGGAAGTGGCGGATGGAATTCTTGATTTCTATTTCACAGTGCGGGATTTTTTGAATATATCAGAACTGGTGGATGAAAATTATGTAGTCTATACGGCATTCGGAGAAGATGGCAGATTTTATATGAAGCTGTTTTGCGTCAATCCTGCGGGAAATCTGCAGAAATTCCTGGATAAAGGAATCAGCACGGTATTTTTTTCCGCAACTTTGCTGCCGCTCAAATATTACAGCAGGATGTTGAGCACAAGGAAAGAAAATTTTGGGATGTATGTGGAATCTCCGTTTGAACAGAAAAACAGATGCCTTTTGATCTGCAGGGATGTGAGCAGTCGGTATACCAGAAGAGGATATGAGGAATACCGAAAGATCGCGGAATATATTGCAAAAATGAGCTGGCAGAAAAAAGGAAATTATATGGTGTTTTTTCCATCTTATAAGCTGATGGATGATGTATGGCAGGTTTATCAGGAGGAATTTTCCTCGGGATGGGTGAGATGTATCTGTCAGCATGCTTCAATGACGGAAAGAGAAAGAGAGGAATTTCTTGAAGAATTTACAGAAGAAAGTGCAGATACGCTTGTCGGTTTCTGTGTGATGGGAGGAATTTTTTCAGAAGGAATCGACCTGATCGGAAATCGTCTGATCGGAGCGGCTGTCATTGGAACTGGTCTGCCACAGGTGAGTTGTGAGCGCGAAATCCTGAAAGAATATTATGATGCAAAAGGAGAGCAGGGGTTTGATTATGCGTATCGTTATCCCGGAATGAACAAAGTATTACAGGCAGCAGGCAGAGTCATACGGACCAGAAAAGACAGGGGGACGATTCTTCTGATGGATGAAAGATTTACAGGTCGGGACTACAGGATGCTGTTTCCCCGAGAATGGAATGATGCGGCTGTCTGTATTCTGGAAAATGTAGAACAGCAGCTTGGAGCTTTCTGGAAAAGGGAAGAAAAGAAATAAACTGGTAGAAAGAAGATGCCGGGAATCTGACAAAATATGTCTGCTTGACAGAAAGAAAATATCAGGTATACTATGTTCAATTACTATTGAAAAGAAGATGCAGAAGAGATTGAAAATACTGTGAACAAAGCATCAGAAAGAATATACAAAAAAGGAGAAATACATGAAAACTGGAAACAGTTTGAGAAGATGGAAATTTTTGACAGCTGGACTGACTGTAATGACATTGGGAATGTCCGGGATACTGCCAGTATCGGCAAGCAGCATGCTTTCAGTAACGGATGAAGCACAGATTCGTCCGATCAATGATGGTTCGGAAAAGTATCTGATGAAAAGTGATGGATTTTACTGTCTGAAAGATGATGGAAGTAAGGATGATACAGCAGCAGTTCATTATTTTGATCATGTCAAAATAGATGGAACCGTTTTGGATGGCTTTTATTATCATGATGAAAGTGGCTGCTTTCAGGCTGGCAGTTCACATATGGTGAAGCTCACAAAACTCAGCTGCTCAGAAAATCCAGATAATGCAGAAGAGCCAGTGGAATTTGACGGCTATTATATGGTCAATAATCTGGGTAAACTGACGGCAGCACCGCAGGTGCGCTATATCAGTAATTATACGGTCGATAAAACAACCTATGACGGTTATTATTATTTTGACGAAAATGGCAAAATGGTCACGGAACCGGGAACACATGAATTGGAAATGACTTCGAACGGACAGAAGTTTTCCGGGCTTTATTATTTTGGAGGAACAAATGGAGTGCTGGTGCAGGAAGCCGGCATGACAGAAGATGGATTTCCGGTAGATGAGACTGGCAAGGTGACCGGTCTGGAAAATCTTGGTATCGATACATTGAAACCACAGCTGGAAGCCATGATTTCCGGATATGACGGGAAATGGAGTGTTTATGTAAAAGATCTTGAGAGTAATGAAGATTTTGCACTGAATGATAAACCATTATACTCGGCAAGTCTGATCAAAGCATTTGTTATGGCAAAAACATATCAGGATATGGATGATGTTCTGAAAAATGAAGCTGCACAGATGAAAACAACAGTGGATAATACAAAAGTACAGGACAAAGTGAATACACTTCTGTGGAACATGATCACGGTCAGCGATAATGAATCCTGCAATGAACTGGGAAGATTGCAGTCAGATACATATGATTTTATAGATGGGGCAAAACAGGTAAATAAATATCTGAAAAAAGAGGGATATACGAAGACCAGTTATCAGAGCACACTGCATCCGTCAGCATCGAAACTCATTACACTTGGTGGGCATAATCAGACAACAGTTACAGACTGTGGAAAACTTCTTGAACGGATCTACAGAGGAGAATGTGTGAGCAAAGAGGCATCAGAAGAGATGTTGGATCTCCTGAAAAATCAGCAGAATACATCTAAGATTCCGGAAGGACTTGGTGTAGACGTTCCAACTGCTAATAAGACCGGTGAGACGGATGAAGACCAGCATGATATCGCAATTGTATATGGAACAAAAACAACATATATTCTGTGTGTGATGTCGGAGAATGCGTCCAATGCAATCGCCAACATTCGAAACATATCCAGAGTTGTCTATAATTATCTGAATCTGTAGTTGCTGTGTACGATGGCTTTCGTTGATTTTTTCCGGAAAATCATGTATAATAATAGATTGTAATAAAATAGGTTTTTTGTCTGCTGACATGACAGTGCTGAATGATGGCAGATGACAGTAAATACAGGAGGAGAGAAATAAATGCGAGTCGATGCAGATGACTTTGCCCGACCTTGCGGGGACGGGAAAATGCACCATGAAATAAAGGAAATACTGATTGAACCAGGAGCTGTAAATGCGCTTGAAGAAGCTATGTCAGAGGGATTTCTTAAAGAATATATATCTCCGCTTCTGATCTGTGACACAAATACGTGTAAGGCAACGGAGAAACTTATGGAAGATATTTTTGACCGATGTCAGGTTCTGGTTCTGGATGCGGATGATCTTCAGGCAGATCAGCATGCAATCGAAATTGTTGAGAACTATATGGATGAGGATATTGATCTGATTCTGGCTGTTGGTTCGGGTACTGTGCACGATATCAGCAGGTATGTGGCTTTTCAATATAAAATTCCTTTTATTTCCGTCCCCACAGCAGCAAGTGCTGAAGGTTTTGTATCTACAGAAGCAGAGATGGTCTGGAATGGTCAGAAAAAATTGATAGCCGCGGAAGCACCAATTGCCGTATATGCAGATACGGATATTTTTGCAAACGCGCCGACAGAACTGAACCTTTCCGGAGCGATAAGAGTGAACAGCAGTGATACATATCTGACCGAAAGAAAGATATCAGAGACACAGATCAAAGAAGGAGATCCGGATACCTGTGAGAAACTGATGTATGCATTGCTACGGTCTGGTGTTGCCGGTCAGGCAGAAGGAGAATGATTATGAGAGTTGGAATGGGTTATGACGTTCATAAACTGACGGAAGGACGGAAACTGATCCTGGGTGGAGTAGATATTCCGTGGGAAAAGGGACTCCTTGGACATTCTGATGCAGATGTATTGATTCATGCAGTTATGGATGCATTGCTTGGAGCCGCTGCACTTGGAGACATCGGCAAACATTTTCCGGATACAGATCCGGCTTATAAGGGAATTTCCAGTATTAAACTGCTGGTTCATGTGGCGGAACTGCTTAGGAAGCAGGGATATGCAGTAGGAAACATTGATGCAACAGTGATTGCACAGAAGCCGAAAATGGCACCACATATTCCGCAGATGCGCAAAAATATGGCAGATGCACTTGGAATTCCGGAATCAAAGATCAATATAAAGGCAACGACAGAAGAAGGACTCGGATTTACCGGAAGAGGAGAAGGGATTGCTTCTCAGGCAATCTGCCTTCTTATCGAGAAACAGGACTGAGCTGCAGGGAACAGTTTTCTGGGATTCTGTTAAGAAGTAATATATCGGAGGAAAGAGACATGAAACTTTTTAATACAATGTCACGAAGAAAAGAAGAATTTGTACCTCTGGAAGAGGGAAAGGTACGTATGTATGTGTGCGGACCGACAGTGTATAATCTGATCCATATCGGAAATGCAAGACCGATGATCATTTTTGATACGGTACGCCGTTATCTGGAATATAAAGGATATGATGTGAATTATGTATCCAACTTTACAGATGTAGATGACAAAATCATCAAAAAAGCAATTGAAGAAGGTGTGAGTGCAGAGGAAATCTCACAGCGTTATATTGCCGAATGCAAGAAGGATATGGCTGGAATGAATGTAAAACCGGCAACGACACATCCGCTTGCAACACAGGAGATTGACGGAATGATCGATATGATCCAGACACTGATCGACAAAGAATATGCATATCCGGTAGCCGATGGTACTGTATACTTCCGTGTAAAGAAATTTAAAGAATACGGTAAACTTTCACATAAAAATCTGGATGATCTGCAGTCAGGATTCCGTTCCCTGCAGGTATCCGGTGAGGATCAGAAGGAAGATCCGCTGGATTTCGTACTCTGGAAACCGAAGAAAGAAGGAGAGCCATACTGGACCTCTCCATGGTGCGACGGAAGACCGGGATGGCATATTGAATGCTCCGTTATGTCCAAGAAATACCTGGGCGAGGAGATCGATATTCATGCCGGTGGTGAGGACCTTGTATTCCCTCATCATGAGAATGAGATTGCACAGAGTGAATGCTGCAATGGAGTTCCATTTGCAAAATACTGGATGCACAATGCATTCCTGAATATCGATAACCGTAAGATGTCAAAATCTCTCGGAAACTTCCGTACAGTTCGCGAGATCGGAGAGCAGTATGATCTGCAGGTGCTTCGTTTCTTCATGCTGAATGCACATTACAGAAGTCCGCTGAATTTCAGTGCAGATCTGATGGAATCATCAAAAAATGCGCTTGAGAGAATTACAGAAGCAGCAGCAAGACTTCGTGACCGTCAGGCAGCAGCAACCGTACAGGAAGCAACAGAGGACGAGAAGAAACTGATGCAGGAAGAAGCTGCATTTGTAACAAAATTTGAAGAATCCATGGATGATGATTTCAATACAGCAGATGCACTTGCAGCAGTATTTGAGCTTGTTAAATTTGCAAATACCAATGTACAGGAAGGCAGCTCAAAAGAATTTGCAGGACATACACTTGAAGTTATGACAAAACTCTGTGATGTTCTCGGACTGACTCTTGAGAAGAAAGAAGAAATCCTTGATGAAGAGATCGAAAACCTGATCGCAGAGCGTCAGGCTGCCAGAAAGGCTAAAGATTTTGCAAGAGCTGACGAGATCAGAGGTCTGCTCCTGGATAAGGGGATTGAGCTGAAAGACACTCGCGAGGGCGTAAAATGGAAACGAATCTGATACAGCTGAAGGAACTGTTTCATTTGGAAGACCAGGATCTGCGGAGTTATTCTCCGCTGACACTGGCATATATCGGAGATGGAGTTTATGAACTTATTATTCGGACAATACTTGTTAAGAAGGGAAATTGTCCGGTAAACCGTCTTCACAAAAAAGCGAGCAGTCTCGTAAAGGCTGGAGCACAGTCTGCGATCATGGAAGTCATTGAAGAGGAACTGACACCGGAAGAACTGAGTGTTTATCGGAGAGGGCGTAATGCACATTCTCCGACAATGGCGAAACATGCGACGATGGCAGATTATCGCAGAGCAACAGGATTTGAGGCTCTGATGGGATATTTATATTTGAAAGAGGATTACACACGGATGCTCACTTTGGTCCGTATGGGAATCGGAGAGGACATATTATGAGTGAACAGATAGAAGGACGTAATGCGGTGCTGGAAGCTTTCCGTTCTGGCAAATGCGTAGACAAGCTTTTTATTCTGGATGGCTGTCAGGATGGTCCGGTAAGAACGATCGCGAGAGAGGCACGAAAGACAGACACCATTATTAACTATGTAAGCAAAGAGAGACTTGATCAGCTCAGTGAGACGCATGCACATCAGGGCGTGATTGCGCAGGTTGCTGCTTATGATTATAGTACCGTGGATGAAATTCTTGCAAGAGCAGAGGAAAAAGGTGAGGCACCGTTCCTTATTATTCTGGATAATGTGGAAGATCCGCATAATCTTGGAGCAATTATCCGTACCGCAAATCTTGCAGGAGCGCATGGAGTGATCATTCCAAAAAGACGTGCAGTGGGACTGACTTCTACAGTAGCAAAGACTTCCGCCGGTGCGATCAATTATACACCAGTTGCCAAGGTGACAAATATTGTAAGAACAATTGAAGAACTTAAAGAAAAAGGCATCTGGTTTGTTTGTGCGGATATGGGTGGTGAGACTATGTATGACCTTGATCTGACAGGACCAATGGGACTTGTGATCGGAAATGAAGGAGAAGGTGTCAGCCGTCTGGTAAGAGAAGCATGTGATTTTACTGCATCCATACCAATGAAAGGTGATATAGATTCTCTGAATGCTTCTGTGGCAGCAGGGGTCCTTGCATATGAGATTGTAAGACAGCGACTGGCAAAAGCAGGTAAATAAAGGGGAAACTTATATGGGCCGTTATGACCAGTACAGTGATGAGGAACTGATTGTCAGGCTGCGAGAAGGAGAGACGGAAATCTCGGATTACCTGATGGAAAAATATAAAGAATTTGTCCGCAAAAAGGCAAGAGCCATGTTCCTGATCGGGGGAGAGACAGATGACCTGATTCAGGAGGGCATGATCGGTCTTTTTAAGGCAATTCAGAATTATCAGGCAGATAAAGAAACTTCTTTTCGTACGTTTGCGAGTCTGTGTATTGACCGGCAGCTTTACAGTGCAGTTCAAAATTCCAACAGACAAAAGCATCAGCCGCTGAATTCGTATGTTTCATTGAGTGATGAGAATGAGTCTGATCATCTCGAGGGGTCCTGGTCAGAAGATCCGGAAGCACTTATTATTGATCAGGAAAGTACAAGAACTCTGGAACGCGAGATCACGAAAGTTTTAAGTCCGATGGAGAATAAAGTCCTGGATTATTATCTCCGGGGATACGGGTATGTGAAGATTGCAGAGATTATGGGAAAAACACCGAAATCAATTGATAATGCGCTGCAGCGTATCCGTGGAAAAATACGCAATTTTTCTGCACCTGTACAAAAGTGATGTTCTGTTATGCACAGAAACACTTTTCCCTTTCCTTTTTTGGATAAAAGTAGTAATATTATAACAATATCACATTGGAATATCAAAGAGAGTTCTCTTGGATATGAAAGTATGAAAGGAGAAGCATAATATGGCAAAGATCAATAAATATTGGGGATATGTAGCAGTTGGAGCGGTAGCTGCCGCTGCGGCAGGAGTTATCGCAGCACTTGTACTGAAGAAAGATCCGTTAGATGATTTTGATGACTTCGATGATGATTTCGAAGATGAGACAGGCGAAGAAGAAACTGCTGAGAAAGAAGAAAAGAAAGAAACAAGCGAAGATTTTGCATCCTGGGATGAAGCAGAAGAAGCTGTAGAGAAAGCAGTAGAAGAAACTGCTGATACAGCAGATGCAGAAGAGGCTGTTGAAGAAGTGATCAAAGAAGAAAAAGAAGACGAAGATACAGAAGAGGAATAAATAATCCTTCATGGATAAGTAGAACTGCTGTTTTATGAATGCACTGCATTTGTAGGACGGCAGTTTTTTATGTTAAAAAGAGAGACAGACCTTTATGGTCTGCCTCTCTTGAAATAGTTGTGTTTATTTAGGAAGTCTGAAAGAACTCTTCAGAGATACGATACGGTTAAATACCGGAGCACCTTCTTTAGAATCATGAATATCTGCACAGTAGAATCCGTTTCTTACAAACTGGAAGCTGTCATAGCCTTTTGCTTCCATAAGAGCCGGCTCAACATAAGCAGTGACAGTTGTAAGAGAGTTTGGATTTACGTTCAGAGAACCATCTTCTTTGTTGTATACACCTTTTTCTTCGTCTACAATGTTTTCGTAAAGACGTACAGTTGCTTCTTTGGCATTTGTAGCTTCTACCCAGTGAATCGTTCCTTTTACTTTACGTCCGTCCGGAGCGTTTCCGCCTTTTGTTGCCGGATCATAAGTACAATGTACAACTCGTACTGTACCGTCATCATCTGCTTCATATCCTGTACAGGTTACAAAATAAGCATTCATCAGACGTACTTCTGTACCAACGAAAAGTCTCTTATATTTACGTGGTGGATCGATCATGAAGTCATCGCGTTCAATATATAATTCACCGCTGAATGGAATCTTACGGGTTCCAAGTGCTTCGTTTTCCATGTTATTCGGAGCATCGAGATATTCAACCTGTCCTTCCGGATAGTTGTCGATCACGAGCTTGATTGGATCCATAACTGCCATCATACGAGGGCGTTTTAATTTCAGGTCTTCACGGATACAGTACTCAAGCATTGCATAGTCTACGGAGCTGTTTGCTTTGGAGACACCGCAGAGATCTACGAACATTTTGATGGATTCCGGTGTAAAGCCTCTTCTGCGAAGAGCTGCGATGGAAACAAGACGTGGATCATCCCATCCGTCTACGATTCCGTCTTCAACCAGTTTCTTAATATAACGTTTACCTGTTACGACGTTGGTCAGATACAGTTTCGCAAATTCAATCTGTTTCGGCGGATGTGGGTATTCCAGCTCACGAACGACCCAGTCATAAAGCGGACGATGGT
>OLNT01001983.1_pt1 | contig 10494 bp, 7 predicted proteins | sample 1672641 | NCBI WGS metagenome assembly OLNT01 (sample SAMEA3136708, study PRJEB25190) | human gut metagenome
ACATCTGCTCCCAGATCATTTGCGCGCCCCGGAAATGCCGGATGAAATCCGAAATGCGGTCCATGTGCTTCATCTACGATCAGTGGAATCCTATACGAATGTGCCACTTCTGCAATTCCTTTCACATCCGATACCACGCCATCATAATTTGGAGATACGATCACAACGGCTTTGATATCCGGCTCTGCAGCAAGTGCTTTTACCACATCTTCTTTGCTGATCTCCCCGTTCATATGCATGGAAATATCAAATTCCGGATACACATAGCGCGGTACAAGACCATTCATATAGATTGCATGGTAAATGGATTTGTGACAATGGCGTGCCACCAGAATCTTATCTCCCCGGTGCGTACATCCCATCACTGCACTTAAAATTCCGGCAGTACTTCCATTTACCAGAAAATGACTTTCCTCTGCCCCAAATACCCTTGTGGCTCTTTCCTGCTCTTCTTTTAAAATACCATCTGCGTGATGCAGATCATCGAAACCATCGATTTCCGTGATATCCAGATCGTATGGGAGTTCAATTCCAAGAAGTGCCTTGTTTCTCTTATGTCCTGGCATGTGAAATGCGTAAAAATCGCTCTCGGAATATGCTTTTAATTTATCGTATAGTCGTTCCATTTTAAACCTCTTTAAGTCTTTTAGAAACATCATATAATTTTTCTTCCGAAAACGCAAGAGGACGAAACGGTTCTCCCATTTCGTCCTTCCCATATATTCCGGCTTACACAGCCACAATCTCAAACACTTTCGCCTGGAAATCTCCCTTATCATTCACGCCCTTCTTCCATACACCGGACGCAGAATCGGACAGGATCATTCCGACTTGCATCAGCTCATCGCCATAGCAGTCATAATCATATCCGCTGACCTTATAACAGGTATCTTCTTTCAGCCCTTTCAGCTTCAGTCTCTTAAATCCAACATTGACCGGCTGCATTACCCGGTAATAACCGACCAGCGCCTTCTTCTGATCCTCCGATATGATCATCCATGCGGTCTCATTTCCCTCAAACGGACTCTTCAGTCGATAGAAAGTTCCTTTCTGGATCAGATCTCTCTTCTCCTTCATAAATGCGATCTGACGGCGGATTTCTGCCTTATCTTCCTCGCCAAGCTTTAAAAGGTCAAGCTCATATCCAAAAGTTCCAAAGTAAGCCACATCTGCTCTTGTCTCGATCGGTGTCACACGGTTTGTCTGATGGTTCGGTGAAGCTGATACATGGCTTCCCATACAACTCACCGGATAAACCATTGAAGTTCCATATTGGATCTTCAGACGTTCAATCGCATCGGTATCATCCGAAGTCCATCCCTGCGGTGCGTAGTAAAGCATTCCCGGATCAAATCTTGCCCCACCACTTGCACAGGATTCAAACAATACATGCGGAAAACGGCTGGTCAGGCGCTCATACAGTTCATACACACCAAGGATATATTTGTGGCAGACCTTTCCCTGATACTCTCTGTCATTTCCATTGGAGAACACCTCTGAAAATGTACGGTTCATATCCCATTTGATATAAGATACCGGCACTTCTGCAAGAAGATTTTCCAGCATGTCCCCGATATATTCACGTACCTCTTTCTTAGAAAAATCCAGTACATACTGTGTCCGGCTGTGGCAGATCCGCTTGCCCTGTTCTGCAAGAAGCCAGTCCGGATGTGCCCTGTACAGATCACTGTCTTTGTTCGTCATCTCCGGTTCAATCCAGAGCCCGAATTTTAAACCTTTGGCATTGATCTTTTCTGCCAGCTCCTTTAACGTTCCTTTCAGCTTTTCCTCATTCGGATACCAGTCGCCAAGGGAAGAAGTACTGTCATCTCTCTTTCCAAACCATCCATCATCCAATACAAAAAGCTCCATTCCAAGATCTGCTGCCGCATCCGCAAGTTCCAGAAGCTTTGGCGCATCAAAATCAAAATAAAATGCTTCCCAGCTGTTGATCAGGATCGGGCGAACCTTATCTCTCCAGGTTCCCCTTGCCAGACGTGTGCGGTACAGCTTGTGAAAGGTCTGGCTCATTCCGTTAAGTCCGGCTTCCGAATATACCATTACCATCTCCGGTGTCTGGAAGGATTCGCCTTTTCCAAGTGTCCATTTAAATCCATTTGGATGGATTCCCATCAGCACACGGGCGGTATCATAATTGTCTACCTCTGTCTGTGCAAGGAAATTTCCGCTGTAAACCAGGCTGAAACCGTAGACCTGCCCCTGGAACTCGTCTGCATTTTCACGCGCAAGTGCAAGGAACGGATTGAACTGGTAGCTGCTGCATCCGCGCATACTGTAAATACTCTGGATACCGTAATCCAGCTTATGTCTTCTCACATGACGCTCTCTCGCCCACACACCGGCAAGATCGATCATCTCATAATCCTTGTCCGGCAGATCCACACAGGCGCTCATTGCAGAAAGAAGCGTAATCTTTTCGTCAGAATCACATTCAAAACGTACACTTCTCGCGATCACCGGAAATGCTTCATAGATTGTATATAAAAGGACAATTCTTGTATTGATACTTGTATCCTCCAGAACCAGTTCCAGAGTCTGCGCCTCATCATCACTTTCTACATAAGTCGCCGGAAGTCCTTCAAGCTTTGGTTTGCCATTATAAATTTTATGCTCTTTATATACAAACTCGACTACATGGCTTCCGTTCTCCCGCTCGATCTCATATGCCGGAAAACGCATATCTCCGCAGCCGAAAGTCGGATACTCCTGCTTGATATTCTCCAGTGAGAATGTAGAATTTCCCTCGAAAGCATACGGTGACATATCACGCATCGCATATTCAAAAAGATGGCTGAAATCTTCTCTGTGTGTCAGGCGTTTTCCATAGTAGAGCTGTCCCGGCTGGTCGTTGTCAAGGATCTTGATGATATAGCTGATCTCCTGGTTGTAGAGATGAAACTCTCTTGTTTTTTCATTGTATATGATTGGCATATCGTTTCTCCTCATTCCGTATTGTATAACGTTCATTTTTCCGTATTATCTGTATAGTATCACTGTTGGTTTTTCAGCGTCAATGATTCCTGCGGATAAATTTGTAAAAACGTACACTCAAAAAAGGGACTCTGTCCTTTCCTGAAAGACATCATCCCTTTTCCTTTCTTAGCAGATTTATTTAATTTGCTCTTTGTATTCTTCTACTCTGCACTACTGTCCACTTTCCATCCAAGCGCTTTCTCTACCGTATCGATCAGTACCCGGCTTACTCTTTGTGAACCGTCCATCTGTACATAATAGTAGGTCGCACTGTCGTCCTTGCTTCCCACATAGAATGTAACTGTCTTTTCCTTATCATCATCCGACGTATCCTTGTAAGTCAGCTCCACCTTCGTCCGCTGATCTTCCGCAAGCCCGTAATTGCCAAGCGTCGCGTCCGTCACATGATAATCTGCACAATCTGTAAAATAGAATCCGGAAAGTGCTGTCATAATACTTGTGACAGTATCTTCCTGATCCTCATTGTCCGCTTCATAGGTTTTTACCTCGTCACCCGGTTTTGTCACAGTCTCTTTTACAAAGTTATCGGATGTAACTGTTACAAAGCTGTCCTTTTCAGCAACATCTGCAAGCTGCCATACCATTTCCGAAATCAGATCTGCCGATACCGTGTACACTTTTTCTGTTCCATCTTCCACGAAATAATAATTTTCTCCGGAAGCATTCCCGATTAGAAATTTATGTGCCTCGCCATCCTTTCCGGTCAGCGTAAGATTATATTCCGGTGAATCAAATCCATAGTCCGAAAGGTCATCCGGATTCTTGATCTCTTTTACCGCCTGAATATCCGAAAATGCATCTTCCATATTTTGCATACTGCTCTCCGTCAGTGCGATCGTGGTGTCCGGCGCATACTCCCAGGTATCATCCTCTTTTACAAAGGACATTTCTTCCCCAGATGCTTCTTTATACTCGATCGACTCCAGCGAATCTGTCTCAAAAATATGCACCACTGCATTTTCTTTTTTCTTCTCTTCTGCCTCTGACTTAGATGTATTCCATTTTTTCAGCCCGAAAAATGTAATGAGCAGAGCAAGCAATACGAGCAGAAGGATTCCTATTGTCCTTGTTTTTTTCTCCATCTTTTTTCCTCCTGCCTCTTACGCTTTCCGTCTTCTCATCCAGATCACAAATCCAAGGATCAGAATTGCAAGCGGAATAATAAAGATCACAAGGATGCTGAATGCACCTGCATGCATCGGTGTGTTGGTCTCAGTCGAAAGACTCTTCGCTTCAATCGCAACATTGTTTACATTATCAAAATTCTCTGTCACTGAATTTACAAACAAAGTCAGGTTATCCAGTGTCGTCAGCTGATCTGTGATATCCGAGCTGATCATAGATGCAGAAGCAAGCACCGTAAGTCTTGCTGTCTTTGTGTCTGTATCCGTTGCATCACTCTCATCGTCTTCATCCTCGCTGTCCGAATCTGAGGAATCCGCAGAAATCGCATTGGTAGAAACGGCTCCCAGAATATACTGTCCCTGTATCTGGTCATTTTCTGTCACTGCATATCCACTGTCTGATGTCTGCATAAATGGAGTAACCGTCAGATTATCATTATCCGTATCTGTTTTCTCCATACCAGGTGAATTCAGTAAAAGTACCATCTGATTGCTGATGCCGCTTCCCAGGTCACCACTCAGAGAAAGCTGCGGGAAGATTGCATAATAATTTCCCTGGTAGCATCTCTGGGTATCTGCAATATAACCGCTGACTTTTTTCAGTCCATAATCCGACATAATTCCGTCCAGATTTGGTGTGTCTGAAGTCGTATCTCCAAGGATCAGATAAACCTTTCCGCCGTCACCCAGATATTTCTCAATAATTGTCTTTTCATCATCTGTAATATCCGATGTCGGTGCATAGAGGAACAACAGGTCACAGTCATCCGGGATTTCCGGACTCATACTCAGGTTGATTTCTTCCGTCTCCAGATTATTCTTAGTAAGCAGATCACTTACCGAACTTGAAAATGTCGATTCTCCGTGACCACTGGTCCGGTAAATCTTGCTTGTTTCCTCGCTGGTTACATAATTGATCGCACTGGTAAGCTGTCCTTCTCCGTCGAAAGAACTTTCACTGGCACTTCCGGTCGTATAATAAGAGTAATAATCGGACTGGATAATATCTGAAAATGAAATCGTTGTAGACTTTCCGGTTGCATCACAGGACACAACGATTACATTCCCATCGGTATTATATTTCTGAAGAATGGACGGATGCAGTACGCTGTCCACCCATTCCACTTTTACTTTGCCGGAAAGCGCCGCATATTTTTTCACAAAAGTCTTGATCCTGGTATCCACAGAATCCTGTTCTGCGATCACTTTCAAATCTACTTTTTTATCCAGCTTCTTCAGCATTTTTGTGGACACGCTGCTGATATCGTACAGATTGTTGCTGCTGATATCAATATTTCTTACTTTTTCCGGAAGCTGTCCTGCCACCAGATTGATCACGATCGCGATTGCAATCACGATCACTGCAAGCCCTACGCTGTAAGTTCCGTTCCGGGAAGACTTGCTGCTGAACATTTTTTTGATTTTTTCCATGTCTTCTCCCTCCTAACTCCAACGTCTTTTCTGAATGGACTGCATGGTCAGGAAGATAAATACACCTGCTACACTCAGATACAGGATCAGCCCACTCACATCGAAAAGCTTGTTATATGCTACGTTGTCAAATACATCTGCAAGATACAGCTTCTTCATGATGTTGACCAAAATATTTTCAAATAATGAAGATTTTACAAAGCTTACGATCACAACCGCAACAACTCCGATCGCTTCGATAATTCCTGCGATCATCCAGTTTCCCGTCATCCGGTAAATGATCAGCGCCGCAATGGTAACGAATACCACAATACCGATCATGCCGCTTGTAGCTGATGTCGGGAGGAAATTGATCAGTCCTCCCCAGAGATAGATCAGAAGCAAAACGCCAAAGGTTGTTACTGCCGCAATGATCTGGCTTTCTGTGAGTGACGAAAGAAATATTCCGATTGCCAGATACACGCATCCGAGCAGGAAGAACATCAGGATCGACAGATAATCCACCTTCAGATACGCCGTTCCAAAGCTCTTAATGATAATTGGGAAAATGCAAAAAATCAGGCACGGTACCGCAAATACCGTCACCATCGCAAGGTATTTCCCCATCACGATATCAAATAATTTTACCGGTGCGGCAAGCAGAAGCTGGTCTGTCTTGTTCTTCCGTTCCTCCGCAAAGGAACGCATGGTGAGCATCGGGATAATGATAATCAACACGTAGTTGATATTCATCAGAACATATGAAAAATAGGGATATCCCGAATTTAAGTTGTACGCCATAAAATAGATTCCCGTGAAGATCACAAGGAAGGCGATCAGGACGTAGCCTGTCATTGATTGAAAATAGGATTTTAATTCTCGTTTATAAATTGCTGTCATTTTCGAGATCCTCCTTTTCATCCTCACTTGTCGGAACGGCATTTTCTTCCGGCTCTTCATCCATCTCAGTCAGCTCGTTCTCTTCTGCCTCTTCCTGCGCATTTTTCTTGCGCCGCTTTACCATCCGGCCTTTCTTTTCGCCGTCCTTCATCGCTTTTGCTGCTGCAGGTGTGCTTCCCTGCGTCAGCTCCAGGAAGACATCCTCCAACGTCGTGCGGCTGTGATACAACATAAGTAACGGGCAGCCCTCCTGTGCAAATGCCATAAATACTGTTTCCCTGATATCCTTTCCATCCTTTGGGAACAGACTCGCTTTTACCGTTCCTTCTTCTTTTCCGTGTTCCACGGATGCCTTCTGCACATTACCGATTGTGCCGATGACTTTCCGTACCGTATCTTCATTTCCCTTTGCCAGGATTTCCACAGTCTGCTGATTCGTCAGAAGCTTTTCCAGATTCTCCGGTGTATCACTTGCCACCAGTTTTCCTTTGGAAATAATCATAATATAATCACAGACTTCCTGGATCTCTGCCAGAATGTGCGAGCTCAGGATCACGGTATGCTCTTTTGCCAGCTCGCGGATCAGTTCACGGATTTCAATGATCTGCTTCGGATCCAGTCCGACCGTCGGTTCATCCAGAATGATGATCTCCGGGAATCCAAGGATTGCCTGCGCAAGTCCGACTCTCTGCTTATAACCTTTGGACAAGTTCTTGATCAGCCGGTCCTGTACATCCATGATCTTCACCATCAGCATGACCTTCTCAATCTGCTCTTGCCGTTCCGGTTTTGGGATCTTCTTCAATTCCGCTACGAACCTCAGGTATTCATTCACCTTCATATCCGTGTAAAGCGGTGGCATCTCAGGCAGATAACCAATACATTTTTTTGCTGCCTCCGGTTCCTCCAGTATATTGTGCCCGTTGATCAGCACTTCACCTTCTGTGGCGCCAAGATAGCCGGTCATAATATTCATCGTTGTGGACTTTCCGGCACCGTTCGGTCCTAAAAATCCATAGACCTGCCCGGTATCTACAGTAAAATTCAAATGATCTACAGCCAGATGTGAGCCGTATTTCTTTACAAGATTTTTTACCTCAATCAATGTTGTTCCTCCTGACTACAAAATTTCATGCTTTTCAATTATACGGATGATTTGTGAAACTTCTGGGGGCAATCTGTGTTCAGTCTGTGTTTTTTCTGTAAAACGGTGAACTGCAAAAGTGTACCACCTGCCCGATAATAATAGAAATACCGATATCTGGAATCAGCTTTTCCACATATCGGTATTTTATATTTTTAAATCATTTTTTACCCGAAAAAGACTTTTTATATACTGGGCAGATTTCACTTAACTTGCGACTATCCACACCAGTCAGGCAAGGAATTCTTCCAGAATTTCCCGGATTCTTGCCTCTTTTGTCGGCTCCAGCTTTTCGCCGGTATCTTCCTGCTTAAATCTGGAACCGGCTGTATCTTCCATCCGTGCTCCAGGCTGCTGCGTCCGCATTTCATCAGCCTGATTTGCATTCGCCTGTCCCACTTTTGCTACTGTCTGCACGGTCTGCTGCATTTGTCCATCTTCTGTATACCGTTTTTCGTTCGCAGAAACCGCATTTACCGTAGCTGCGCTTGCTGGCACGGTTTCTTCTGAAAATGGTCTTTGCACCTGACCAGAATGCGCCGCTTCATTTTCCTCTGCATCCATTTTCTCCGGAATCTCATCCGCTCTCTGAACCGTAACCTGGATTTCTTTCTGATTGGTCTTTTCATAGCGATGAGCATATGTATTTTCCAGAAAATCTACCATATAGGTTTTCGCTGCCTCCAGCTGATAGGCATCATCCGCAAGCATCCGGAATAGAAAGAGCGCCAAAGCTCCCATACCGCCCAAAATACCATATCTGTAAAGTCCCTGTTCCCTCTCCCCCGCTGCATAAGCAAGCGCTGTTCCTGTGGCTCCAAAGATAAGGCAGAGCCAGATGCTCCCCTTCGCCCACTGCCTCCAGGTATGCAGCCTCACGCCAAGCACCCGGTATTCATACAGATATTTCTCTACAAATGCACCAACATTCTGTACTTTATCACTCACCATACACCCATGCTCAAATTTTGCCCTTACAAGCCGCATCAGCGGATGATTGCTTTTACTCATGTTACTTGCTGCTCTTACCAGCTTTTTCAGTGAAATCCCGGTAATCAGTCTTGCAATCGCGCCGATCCCGATCATCACTCCCGTCAGAAAAAATACCGTTTCTCTCACCACGAACATTTCCAACATAAAAAGAATCCTCCTTCTTAGATTTACCGTCATTATACCGTAAACCTCCGAATTTGGATTCCCTAATCGTTCGTCACAATCCGACATCCTGTCTGGAAAATGACGCTGCTTTTCTGTTTTACTTTGCTGCCTTACGCATTACATTCTTTCTACAAGACCTTTGACAAGCCCTACATAATGGGTGATTGCCATCTTCACAAACTCCGGATAATCCATCGTTGCACTGTTGTCAGCTTTGTCCGAAATTGCACGAATAATGACATACGAAACTTTATTCAGATATGCAGTCTGCGCCATTGCTGCGCCTTCCATCTCCGCACACTTTCCATCAAATGTCTTTACCAGATATTCCTTCTTTTCCTTGCCGGAAATAAACTGATCTCCGCTGAGCACTCTTCCGGTAAATGTCTGAATGTCCGGATTCACTTCTTTGTTTACTTCCACTGCCAGCTTCACAAGCTTCTCATCTGCCGGAAAAGAAAAGGTATCCATTCTCGGAATCTGTCCTACCGGATCGCCAAGCATACTTACATCCATGTCGTGCTGAACTGCATCTGTAGAAATCACGATATCCCCGATGTTGATATCTGCATCCAGAGAACCTGCCACACCTGTATTGATCAGCGTATCCACACCAAAACAGTCAATCAGAATCTGTGCGCAGATTCCCATGTTGACTTTTCCGATACCACTTCTTACAACTACAACTTCCTTGCCGCTCATAATACCTTTGACAAAAGTCATTCCGGCACGTTCCATCGTATCCTGAACTTCCATCGATTCCTTTAAGATTGCAACCTCTTCATCCATTGCTCCGATAATTCCTATCATTTGAAAATCCTCCGTTTTTCCTACATATTGTTTTTATCTATATCTATAGATTTCCCTTCAAAATTACAATAGCTATTATATCAGATTTCTTATAATATGCACTAGCATTTTCTTATAAGGCTGTGTTATAATCATTGAAGCAATTTTATAAGGCACAATAATAGTATAAATATAAAGGAGGACTATACTCATGGAATTTACACCACACGGCGTCTGTTCTAAGAATATTCACTTAGAAGTAGATGAAGCTGGACGTATTCATAATGTTGAGTTCACAGGCGGATGTAACGGTAACTTACAGGGCATCGGACGCCTCGTTGAAGGAATGGATATTCACGAAGCAATTTCACGTATCGAAGGTATCAAATGCGGATACAAAGCAACATCCTGCCCGGATCAGCTTTCACTTGCTTTAAAAGAATATTTAAGCAATAACCAGTAATCAAATAATTTTTTCGCAATTTTGCGTCAAAACAAGCAGGTCAGGAATTATCCCGACCTGCTTGTTTTGGTCTAATTCAGTTTAACATTAGTTAGGCTTCTTGCTTGCTCTGATGTTCCATACTCACATACTTCGCGACCGGGTTGTATTATTTGGTCATATGCTTTCTGTCCAATCAGAAAATACGTTTATTAGTTGTGGCCTTTACAGTCCTGTTCGCTCTCTTGTCAGTCTGCAAGACCGGAGATGTTGAACTTTATCAACCTGCAATTCAGACAGGTGTTAAAAGGAATCTTCCCATCTCCCTCCCTCATATTGTTCCCTTGTCCTTACTTTCGCTAACTGCCGCACCGGTTGATAGTCGTATGAATATTTTATAAAAAATATTTTTGGTTTGGTGGTGCGGGGTGAGTTAGGGTGGGTAAGGGGTTGGGATGTTTGGTTTGTGATTTTTAGATGTAAATGCCGTCTGTGTACGAGCCACTTACGTC
>OLNT01001992.1_pt1 | contig 10444 bp, 7 predicted proteins | sample 1672641 | NCBI WGS metagenome assembly OLNT01 (sample SAMEA3136708, study PRJEB25190) | human gut metagenome
CCGCACGGCCCAGGTACCACCACCATACGCCGGCGCCCGCCAGCAGCACGCATCCCGCGGCAGGCACGCCGCACATCACCAGCATGGCCGACAGGGAGACGAACCCCAACAGCGCGCCCAGATGAGGACGAAGCGCGCCGGCAAGCGTGATGAGCAGCAGCAACCCCCAGAACAACGGGTTGGCGAACCCTTCGGTCTGCGAGATGTTCTGCAGCGACAAAAACGCCAGCAGCGCCGACCCCGCCGCGCCGCACGCATGCGAGCCGAAGAACACCAGCTCGGGGGTGATGCGATCGCGCAACGGGATGCCCGGCTCGCGAGGCTGCGGCTCGGTCTCCTCTTCCTCATCCGGACCGGCCACGATGTCGGCCAGCTCCGCACGACCCTTCGCCGGGTCGCCCAAAAACGGCGAAAGCTCCTCCGCGAAATCCGTCACCGTCTCATAGCGCTCCTCGCGCTCGGGGTCCAGCGCATAGAAGATGGGATCGTCCGCAGCCGAATCGAGGTTGTCCCAACACAGCGACGGCAACACCAGCTCGCCGTCTTCGATAGCTTCCTGCGCCTGGAACAGGTTCGGCGCCAAGAACGGGTTCTCACCCGCAAGCATCTCGTACGTCACCGACGCGAGCGCCCATTCGTCGCACCGCGCGTCAAGGCTCTCCTGGCGCATCTGCTCAAGCGGCATGTAACCGATGGTGCCGCCGCCAGCCACGCCGAATCCCTGCGCGTCGGCCAAGGTCGCCAGACCGAAATCAGTCACCTTCACCTGGCCCGATGCGTTGATGAGGATGTTGTCGGGCTTGATATCCAGATGCAGCACGCCGTTCTCATGCGCCACCTCAAGCGCATGCGCCACCGCCTCGAACACGGCAGCGACCACGTCGAGCGTCAGCCGATCGTCGTGGTCGCGCAACAGCTCGGTGAGCGTCATGCCTTCGACATATTCCATGATCAGGTACGCCGTGGAATCCTGGATCTCGAAGTCGTACACCGCGACGATGCTCGGGTCCGACAGCATGGCCGCCGTACGGGCCTCGTCCAACCCGGGGATGCGCGAGAGCGTGCGCACCAGCGGGCGGCTGGCAGGGTCGACCGCATTCGTCAGGCTGACCGACTGACCGGGCAAAAGCTGGTTAGGGAATGAATCGGCGCTCGACGGGTCCGCAGGATCGAATCCCGCAAAGCCGGGCCCAACTTCGCGGGCGGAAGCGTTCGTCGGTTTCGCCGACGCATCGGGGCCGTCGGGGACCCCAGCATCCTCGACCCCCGCAGAACCCGCTTCCTCGGGCAAATCCTCCCAAGGGGGAACGTCCGCCGGGTCGATGGCGGTCGCCGAAGATGCCGCGGAACCCGCCGCATGCGCGCCCGTTAGGCCGAAGCCTTGAGAACCAGCCGAGCTTTTGCCGCGTTCATCAGGGGAAAAATCGAGCGCATCTGCCCCGGGGAGGGCGGCGCGCAACAACTCGGCCTCGGACAAGGGGATGCACTTGATGGCCACCTTGCGCTGGATGCGCGTATCCCATGCCACCTGCACCGTACCGAAGCCGCCGACCCCCGCCTTGGCAAGGGGCTTGTATCGATTGAGTATCAGCTGCGTTTTAGTCATGCGCACATTATATTGCAGGCACTTGCGCGCCATAGGTACATCAAATCCATTCGCTACAATCGGCAGCCTAATCAACAACAGAAAGGCCGCCGTTGAAAGATAACCGCACGCTTTCGCTTCCCCAGCGCATCGCCGCAGCATTAGCCGCCCTGGCGCTGGCGTTCTCGTTCGCGCTTCCCGCAACGGGCTGCACCGTCAGCATCGGCGATAACGCCGCTGGATTCGGCAGCTCCATCAGCAGCTCAGACGGAAGCGCCGGCACGTACGGCGACCTCGGCGACGCGCGATCCGCGCAGGCGACCATCGCCGACATCCCTGCGTATACCGGCGCGCTGTGCATCGATATCAACCATGGCATGCCCGGGTTTACGGCGCAGGACGAGGCGCGCGGAACGTTTATGCAGTTCAGCGACCTGGATTTCGAAGGTCGCTGCGGCACCGCTTTCGCACGCATCGGACCCGACACCGTATCCAACGAGAAGCGCGGCGACATTTCGCAGGTGCACCCAAGCGGGTGGGTGCAGCGCAAATACAGCTTCGTCGACGACGGCATGCTGTACAACCGCAGCCACCTGATCGCGCATCAGCTGTGCGGAGAAAACGCCAACGAGAAAAACCTGATCACGGGCACGCGCACGTTCAACGCGGTGGGCATGCTGTATTACGAGGAGCTGGTGGGCGACTATGTGCGCAGCACGGGTAACCACGTGCTCTACCGCGTCACCCCGCTGTTCGCCGCAAACGACCTGGTGGCGCGCGGGGTTCAGATGGAAGCGAAGTCCGTCGAGGACAACGGCGAAGCCGTGCAGTTCAACGTGTTCGTGTACAACGTGGAGCCGGGCGTAGCCATCGACTACGTGACCGGCGAAAGCTGGGAATCGTCCGAAACCCCGCAAGTCACCAGCAAAGGCAGCGCCACCATCACCACCGCAGCAGCCGCACGGGCGGATAAGGCGGCTGCGGGAAGCGCCAACGGGAGCAAGGCCGACGGCGAGAGTAGCAGCGGCAGTGGCGCCGGCAGTAGCGGAAGCAATGCCGGCGATGGCGACGGAGCCGGCAGCAACAGCGCCAGCAGCCAAGGCGCGTCCGAGCAGCAGGACTACATCTTGAACGTGAAGAACAAGAAGTTCCACAAGCCCGACTGCTCCGCCGTCAGCGACATCTCAAGCGCAAACAAGCAAGACTTCACCGGCACCCGCGACCAACTCATAGCCCGTGGCTACTCCCCCTGCGGCATCTGCAAACCGTGAGCTTGTCCAAAGAAACTGCTTGAGGCGACGAAGCGAAGAGTGCTCAGTACCGACCTCTCAACCCATCAGCATGCAAAAAAAGAAACGGCGGGAATCCCCGCCGTTTCTTTTCGCACTACTAATTATTTCAAACCCGCCTCGCGAGCAATCTCGATACCGATTCGGTGAGGAACGCCGACAACCAACGCATTGCCCATGCAAAATGCTCGGCGACCATCACTCATGCCCGTATTCGTCCAGCCCTTCGGAAAACCCTGCAGCTGATCGAGCTCATCGGGAACAAGACGGCGGAATCGACCATCCACCTCAACAACGTGCTTGAAACGAGAAGCCCCAATGCCGCCTTCGCCAGTTAGGATGGTACGCGACGGCCTATCGAGCGCATCGGGGAACGTCATCGAGCCCTCGGAGTAGACGTATTTGAAGCCCGTTTTCTTATCCACGCGTTCTTCGCGCTTGCCGCCTTTCAAGTACTTCCAAGCCTCAAACTTCTCGTCCGGAATATAGAACTGCTCAGGGACTTCGCTCTCCGGAGCCAGCACGTTTCCAAGCGCACCGAGCTCGCCTTCGTACTTCTCCACCAGGTCAAAGGTCAGAACCTTGTAATCCTGCATCACGCCCGCAGTGCAGAACGGGGATTTCTTGCCAGCAAGGTCGAAATGTTGGGAAATGTCATAAGGGTCATGCTGAATCTCATACTCGGAAACCTTCTCCGGATCCTCCGTTGGGAACGCACGAGCCATCACGCCGTTTTTAGCACGGTCCGACAAATCCCAGTTATCACTGGTCATTTCAGCAAAAATGTAAACGCGTTTGCGTCGCTGGTTAAAGCCGTATTCACCGCTGTTCACAACATGCCATTCAACCGAATAGCCCAGGTCAGCCATGCAAGAGAGGATAATCGCAAAATCGCGGCCACGCTGCGTCGCAGGACTTTTGAGCAAGCGATCAACGTTTTCGAGCAACACGTACTTCGGCTCTTTCAAATGCAAGAAGCGATAGATGTCCCACCAAAGAACGCCCTTCTTGCCCTCGATTCCGCGAGCAGCAGACAGCGGTTTTGCCACGCTGTAATCCTGGCACGGAAAACCACCCACGACCATCTGAACGTCGGGGATATCGATTATACCGGCTTCGTAGTCATCGAGAACCTTGTTGATGTCCTGGTTAACGCAGCTGCCTTCGCCGAAACGCTGCTCATAACAGCGCCAAGCGAACTGTTTACCCTCAGTTCCAGGAGGTTCCCATTGATTGGCCCATATAGTCTTAAAAGGTCCCGCTGCCGGGAGATCGAACTCAGGATGCTCGAGGCTTTGGTAGCCTTCAAGGCCTAGGCGGAATCCGCCAACGCCAGCAAAAAGCTCGGCCACCGTAATCATGTCAGCCCTACCGCCATTCCTTGTTCCTGCCATTATTCAGAACTTATAATTATGACCAACGATAACCGATCGATCAAGTAAAAATCCAGATCTATTTGCGCTACTCAGCTTTTTTTCACAACAGCGGCTGAAAGCCCAATCGCCGTTGACACGATAAGGAGCAAGACATGACCAAGTCTAGTCACAGGTACACAGCAGAAGACATCCGAGAACGTTTCACCTCGGCAATCGGGAAAACCGCAGGCGAACTTGATACCAAAGGCATTCTTTCCGGCTCGACAGCACACAAGAACAAAGGACGAATCGGAGCCGTCATCGAACAATCTGTCCTCGGTTATCCCGCAGATAACAGGCAAGAACCCGATTTAATCATCGATGAAACCGAATAGGAGCTGAAAACTACCGGACTTATCGCCGCTACCCGTAGCGATTCTTGGCGAGCCAAGGAGCCCGTCTCCATCACCGCCGTCTCACCGAACCGAATCGTTGGCGAGGAGTTCTCGACATCAACGTTTTGGCACAAGGCCGAACGGCTCCTAATCGTCTACTATCTATACGTCAAACCTGGAAAAGGCATGACGGCAAGCTATGCTTCTTTTGAAATCAAGGGCTATGACCTACACGAATGGAACAGCATAGACAAGAAGCGTCTTGAAGCGGACTGGACAACGATACGTGATTACGTCAGAACCGCACTAGCCGGGGACAAAGAGGCGCTACTACCCGGTCTATCAACTCTAATCAACCCGCGTCTCCTCTACCTGGATACTTCGCCTAAGTACCCTAACGCTCCGCGCTTCAGGCTCAAATCTTCCCTTGTCACGCAAATGGCAAGGGAACGGCTGGACGACAACTTAAAAATGATTCCCGACAACCACGAGATCGACTCCTCCGACCAATTCAACGCACATCTTGGAAGCATAGCTTCTCAACTACGCGATAAAACCTTGGCGGAATACGCCACGTTATTTCATTTGCCTTTCGATGCAGATGGACGCAGGGACAACAAGGCTCTTGCCGAACAGGTTATCGTTCGCCTTTTCACTGGGCAACCAGGGAAAATGTCACAGGTGCCTCTCTTTGTAAAAGCTGGATTCCAGCTTAAGACCGTGGTTCTCACCGTAAAGGGCGGAAGAACCGAAGATATGAAGTTATCTCCTGCAATCGACTTCGATGAGATGTGCGATCCGGATACGGAATTTGAGGAATCCTCTTTCGCCAGCATCTTCCTCGACTCAACGATCATCGTTGCGGTTTTCAAGGAACCCTACAATAATTGCCCTCTTCATGCCTGCCATTTTCAAGGATTCAAGCGGTTCTGGCTCGGCAAGTATATCGATGATGCGCAGAAGCTATGGGACCAGATGCGCGAGTTAATCTTCTCTGGAGCGCTGATTGACAAACCGATATGCGACAAGAACGGCAATCAACGTTTCGCCCCGAAAACCGGCATCCCCATGTCGGCCCCGAACTGGCCGAAGTCAAGAGATGGCGTGCTGTTCGTACGCGGATCGGGGAACGACGCAACCAAAAAGCCCGTTACCGTGAATGGGGTCAAGATGTATCACCAGAACCTATGGATAAGGGGAACCGACATCGCAATCCACCTCGGAACGACGAACTATATCGAATGATGCACCACTCTAGCGCTCTAGGAAATTCGATTATCAGGGTTTGGCAAAGCGACGACCCTCGCTAAACCTGCGCGGCGGCAAGCCTTAGCCCGCAGCCCCAAACGACTCACACCTTAAAACAACGTCCCCTGCCCAAGCGCTGCCGGGGCTGGCGGTTGCTCCGGGGCGGCCGTCAACGCGAACCCTCCGCGATTTGCCAACTTTTGCCAGTTGGCCACCAGGCTGGGCCACGGCGCGCGCAACCACCAACGGGCTTCGGCGAGCGTTAACGCCAGGGGCATACGGTTGTGCACGGGCGCAACGTTAGCGTTCGGGCGCGTAGTCACCACCGAGAAGCAGCCTTGACCGCATACCGTCGCCAGCAGCAGCGGCGAACCTTCGCCGCTTTCGAAACGATATTGCTGCTTGATTCGCCGCCCCGTTTTCGGGCTGCGTGCCGTTTGGGTCGCATGCGCTTCGAAGAATCCGCCCGTCGCCACGATGCCGCGACCCTGCGCGATCGGCTGCTCCCACATACCCGGATTCGGCCCCATCGCCATTTCCAAGCGCGTGTTGTACACGGGGCGCTGCTGCCATTCAACAGGGAATCCCCAGGTCAAACGTTCAACAGCCAGCTTGCTTTCCGGACCGCGGACGATTACGTCAACGCCCGCGCCAGGGAACGCATCCTCGCCCGGCTCAACCTGCGCTGTCGCGGCTTCACCAGCCATCGGACGCGCAGGCCAATCGGGCCGCGCGTTCACGGGCGAATCCGCCTGCAGCTCGCGCACAACTTCCGCAACCTCATCCCATGTAACGACCGTGAACCTTCTGCACACGATGAACCGCCCCTGATTCTTCTTAGGGTCCGCCCCGCCGCCCTCGACTTTTCAGTTATACGTTTTCGCGATTCGTATAAAGAAGGGCGCTGGAATCTCATTTACTTTATACGATTTCCGGGATTCGTATAACTTAGCGCACGTTTTCGAGCGCTTCTTTATACGATTTCGCGTTCCGTATAAAAAACGGGAGCCCTGTAGGGCTCCCGTTCTGCGTGCTCTATTGAAAGGGGTTGGCGAAGCCGAAGCTTCGCGTCGGGGAACTGCTTCCCCGATCAGCGCAGTAACTGCTTGCGCGACTGCTACTTCTCTTCCTTATCCTTCTTGTCAGCCTCGGTGATGCTGCAGTTGGTGATAAGGATGAGCGAGGCAACGGACGCGGCGGCCTGCAGGGCCGTGACGGTGACCTTGGCCGGGTCGGCAACGCCCATGGAGATCATGTCGCCATACTCGCCGGTCTCGCAATCCAGGCCGAAGCCGGGCTGCGCCTCAAGCGCCTTGGCAACCTCGACGTCGCCGTTGTAGCCGGCGTTGCTGCACAGCGCGCGCATGGGCTCCTCAAGCGCCTTGCGCAGGATATCAACGCCGAAGCGCTCCTCCTCATTGGCGACTTCCACCTGGTCAAGCGCCTTGGATGCCTGAATCAGGGCAACACCGCCGCCGGCGAGCAGGCCCTGGCTTGCAGCTGAGCGCGTTGCGCGCAGGGCATCCTGGATGCGGCTGCGGATCTCGTTCATCTCGGTCTCGGTTGCAGCGCCGACGCTCATGACGGCGATGCCGCCGGACAGCTTCGCCAAGCGCTCGCGCATGACGTCCAGCTCATAATCGGAATGCGGGGTCTTCAGCTCGTTGCGGATGGCCTCGCAGCGCTTCTCGATGGCCTCTTGCTTGCCCTTGCCGCCGATGATGAGCGTGCGGCTCTTCGTAATCTGCACGCTTGCAGCGCGGCCGAGCATGCTCTTCTTGGCATCGGCCAGCGACAGGCCGCGCTCGGGGGAGATGACCTCGCCGCCGGTGAGGATGGCCATGTCCTCCAGCTCGGCCTTGCGGCGCTCCTCGGCGCCGGGGCACATGACGGCTGCGCTGATGAGCGTGCCCTTCTGGCGATTCATGAGCAGGGAGTTCAGGGACTCGCCGCGCACGTCGTCTGCCACGATGAGCAGCGGGTGGCCGGACTGCATGACCTCCTCCAGCACGGGCACGACGTCCTTGAAGTTGTCTGCCAGGCGCTGGTCGGTGATCAGGATGTAGGGCTGCTCCAGCTCGCCGGTCATGGAGCCCATGTCGTCGGCCATGTACGGGGAGATGAAGCCGCGGTCGAACAGCATGCCCTTCTTGACTTCCAGGTCGATGCCGAACTTGGTAGACTTCTCAACGGAGATGACGCCGTCCTGGCCGATCTCGTCCAGGGCCTCGGCGATCTTCGCGCCGATCTCGGGGTCGCCCGAGGAAACGGTGGCGATCTCGGCCATCTGCTCGCGCGTGGTCACCTGCGTGGCGGCCTTCAGCAGCTCGTCGGATGCGACGTCGGCGGCCTTCTGGATGCCGCGACGCAGCGCCAGCGGGTCGTTGCCGGCGGTAACGTAGCGCACGCCCTCGCGCACGATGGCATCGGCGAGCAGCGTTGCCGTGGAAGTGCCGTCGCCGGCCTCGTTGTTCGCGGCGGTCGCAGCCTCGCGAACCACCTGCAGGCCCATCTTCTCCACATGGTCGTATGCGCCCACGTGCGCGGCAACGGTAGCGCCGTCGTTGGAGACGTTGGGATGGCGCTCGCCCTTCTTGGTGATGCCGACATAGCGGCCCTTCGGGCCGATGGTCACGCGCACCGCGTCGGCCAGCTTCGCCACACCGGTCGCAAGCTTCTCGCGCGTCTCGTTGTCGTATGCGATTTCCTTAGCCATGCTATGAGCCCCTTCCTTGAGCACGTGCATAACGATATTTGCTACCAAAGAAAGTTAGCACTCTTTGCCCACGAGTGCTAGATGCAGGCAGGTATTTATGGGAAACGGAAGCGTTTCGTTACCTATTTACGCTTCCAGCCACGCCGCCAGCGGCTCGGGGGAGTCGAACACGTCGCAGTTGCTGCGCCAGTCGGTAGAGTTGAGGCCCGTGGCGGTCGCGCGGTCAAGCATCTCGACCAGCGGGTCGAAATAGCCGCCCACGTTCAGGATGGCGCTCTTCGCATCCAGCTCGCCAGCCTTCACCTGGGAGACGATGTCGAAGAACTCGTCGAACGTGCCCAGGCCGCCAGGCAAGGTGACGAACGCATCGGCCAGCGAGGTCATGCGCGTCTTACGGGTGGCCAGGTCGGATTCGCAGATTAGCTCGGTGCACGGGTACACGGGGCGTCCCTTCTTGTTCAGGCCCTCGGTGACGACGCCTATGACGCTGCCGCCCGCATCGCCCACGCCATGCGCCACCGCGCCCATCAGTCCCACGTCGTAGCCCCCGAACACCAGGCCGTGCCCGTGCTCGGCCAACGTGCGCCCCAGCTCGTAAGCGGCATCGATGTACAGCGCATCCAGATCCCGGCTCGATGAGCCGAACGCGCATATCCTCATGGCGAACCCCCTTGGTCTTAAAATCACAGCGCTGCCTAGGGTACACCATCACAGCAAGGGCCCCGGCGCGCGCCTGCGCACCGGGGTCCCAAGCTTTTCCATAGGAGTCCCGAACCTTTTCAACTTCTGGGCGGTTTTGGAGGCCGAAAACGTCTAAGCGGGTAATCTAGCCATTCGTGACCTGGGGTTTTACCGACAGAACGTGAAACAGCGCTCAGAATATCACCCAGAAGACCGGGAACCATGGCGCGAAACGCCCCGTTTTCCTGCAAAACAACCCAGAACCAGCGCCCTGCGTGCACGCAGGGTGAAATGAACGAGAGCACACGACCCCGTTGCGGGCAGCGCCCGCGAACACCCGGCCCGGCGCGGGGCGTGAACAATTTAGGCTTGCCGCAAAGGGCGCGGGCCAACGGAATGGCGGCAAGAGCGGCCCAGCGACCGGGCGCGGCGCGGGAGGATACGAACGCATGGGCTTCGGGCAACGAACGCCCCGGCAATCGCCGCTCCCGCGCCCTAGACCCCCTCCCCCGCTTTCCCGACGCTTCACCTGGCGATTCCCCGCTTTCCCCGCTTACAATAAAATGACGATTGCATAAAGGACGCCATCTCGCCATTATGTTTGTGGCATGATGGACCATCGGTAAATTCGCGGCTTATCGCCGCCATGATATGGAACAGCGTTGCAAGGAGCGGTAATGGGCATCTTCTCGAAGTTCGAAGGCAAAATGGAGGACACGTTCGAGGGCACGGCGGACAAGATGTTCGACGCCCCCATCTCCCCCGTTCAGATTGCCAAGAAAGCCGAAAAGCAGATGCGCCGCGAGAAGATGGTCGGCGCCGGCAAACAGTACGCGCCCACGCTCTACACCGTGCTGGTCAACCCCGACGACGACCGCCGTCTGTTCGGCTACTACCCCACGCTCGCGGGTGAAACGGAAACCTACCTGGCGGCGAAGGCCTCCGAGCAGGGCCTGACCATGGACGGCCAGCCGCTCGTGCGCTTCATCGTCGACGAAGGCCTCAAGCACGGCAAGTTCGACGTCATCGCCGAAGCCGTCGCCGCGCCCATCATCTCCCAGCTGCGCAACGAGGAGATGGAGCGCTATGGCCTGGGCGGGGCGAACGCCGGCTACGGCCCAGCCGCCGCATACCCCGCGCAGCAGTTCGGCCGCGCAGGCGCAGCCATGCCCGAC
>OLNT01001997.1_pt1 | contig 10432 bp, 8 predicted proteins | sample 1672641 | NCBI WGS metagenome assembly OLNT01 (sample SAMEA3136708, study PRJEB25190) | human gut metagenome
TGCAAAAAGGCGACACGTTCGCATTCCACGTGCTCGACGAAACCTACACGTACCAAGTGGACCAGATCTCAGTGGTGCTGCCGAGCGAAATCAGCAAGCTGAATATTGAGTCCGGGGCCGATTACGCGACTCTGATCACCTGCACGCCATACGGAGTGAACTCGCACAGGCTGCTGGTGCGCGGCCACAGAATTCCAAATCCGAAGGTACCGGACGCCACGCAATACGACGAGCCGGGGGAGATGACGGCTGTGGCGGCTGTGGTTGTGGGGTTGCTTGTATTTGTGGCGGGCTGTGCTCTCGTGCGGCTCGCTGGGCTGTGGCGGCGGTCGTGGCTCGTGCGGCACGGTCGCGTGGCCGGTGCCGCACTGACCGGTGGGCGAGAGGGTGCTGGTGCTGGTGGCCCGCGCCACTCCTCCGGCGTGCGGGGCTAGTCATAGACCCGCCGTGCCGCATTGCTTCTTCCGGACAACGTGGCTGGTATGCGTGCGGGTGGATGCCGCGTGGGCACATATACGGGGCGGCCGTGGCGTCGTGCATGACGACGGATGCCGCGTGGGCGGAATATGAAACCAACGGGCGGCGACGTGCCGCGAATAGCTAGTATCGGGCGTGGAAATACGCGGAAAGGAATCGGCTGTGGGCGGCAAGGTGAGCGGCGATTGGAGAAAAGCAGATCGGCTGTTCGGCAACGACCCGGCAGGGCTGGACGAATCGGCGCGCGGAATCGTGGTGCTGGTCGCCGTCGGACTGCTGGTGGGTGTGCTGTCCGGCATGTTCGGCATTGGCGGCGGCACGGTGATCGTGCCCGCGCTCGTCTGGCTCGGCCTGTCGCAACGCAACGCGGCCGCCACGTCCACGTTGGCGATCGTGCCGACCGCCATTTCCGGCGTTGTTTCCTATGCGGCCGGCGGGAATGTCGACTGGCTTGCCGCGGCTCTGCTGTTCTGCGGCATGTTCGTAGGCGGGCAGGTCGGCAGTTGGCTGCTCTCGCGGTTGCCGGAATTGGCACTGCGGTGGATTTTTGTGGTGTTTCTTGTTTTTGTGGTGGTCGACCAGGTGAGTTTCGTGCCGTCACGCGACCACCAGATCACTATGACGGTGGCGACCGGTGTCTGCATGGTGCTACTGGGTGTGGTCATCGGCATGCTGGCGGGATTGCTGGGTATTGGTGGCGGCGCGCTGGCGGTGCCGGCGTTGTCGATTCTGTTCGGCGCATCCGACCTGATCGCGCGCGGCACCTCGCTGCTGGCCATGTTCCCGAATTCGATCACGACCAGCGTGGCGAATCTGAAGCGCAATCTGGTGCATGTGAAGGCCGCGCTGATCATTGGGTTGGTGGCGGCTGTGACCGCGCCGCTCGGCACGTGGATTGCGGGGGAGGTTTCGCCACGAGTTGGGGCGATTATGTTCGCCTGCTATCTGTGCGTGCTGCTGGTGCGGTCCGTGTTCGTGGCCGTAAAGGCCACGCGCGCGGCGCGGGTTGCGCGGGGCTGAGTGGCGCGGGCATTTTTTCCAGTGGCTGGATGATTTAGTCGCGTGAGTGGTGCGTCAGAGGTGGTTTTTATCCAGTCACTGGGATTTTTGGCGTGTGAGTGGGGTCTGAGAGGTTGGATTTATCCAGCCAGTGGGGGATTTTGGCTTGTGGGGTGCGGTGGGGGGTGTTGTTTGACGGAATATGGCGATTTTATTGGCCGTATTCCCCCTGTTCATGCGGTGGATATGTTGCGGTCATCATATGGCGATGAGTGTTCATCTGTCGTTCTTCTGTAGTGCGGTGTGCGTTGGCTTGCGGCGCATAGCGTGGGCGGTGGCATCGAAAGATCCAAGCAATGCAGCCGCGGAAAGGTTCCGCGCAGCCGGAAAACATGGTCGAAACGGGCGTTACCTAACGGGCGCAACCGAAACGGCAGGTTGGACGGCACGGAAGAAACTGCATGGAAGAAAGAAGAAACATGAGCAAGCACAAAGCTTTGAAGGGCGCGATCGCAGCGGTCGCATCCGTGGCGACGCTCGGCGCGCTCGCCGCACCGGCGCTCGCAGCCGACACCACGTACAGCCCCAACGGCAAGTCCGTTGCGGAACTGGCGCAGCACGGCGGCGCGCAACGCATCGCAGCTATCGGCAACAAAAACGCCAAGAACGTGGTGCTGTTCATCGGCGACGGCATGGGCGATTCCGAAATCACCGTCGCCCGCGACTATCTGAAGGGTGCCAACGGCCACTTCGACGGACTTGACGCGGTCGGCCAGCCGAGCGCGCTTGGTGACGTGCAGGCTGGTACTGGCCAGTACACCACCTTCTCGGTCGGCAACGGCAGCAAGGACAGCGCTGTCGGCAAGGATGACGACGGCAAACTGGTAGCTAACCCCAACCCGGGCAAGCTTACCCCCGTAACCGATTCCTCCGCCTCCGGTTCCTCCTGGGCCACCGGCACCAAGACCTACAACAACGCCGTTGACGTTGATATTTACGGCAATCCGCAGCTGAACCTCTTCGAGCTGGCCAAGGCGGCCGGCAAAGCCACCGGCAATGTGACCACCGCCGAAATCCAGGATGCTACCCCGGCCGTGCTGGAATCGCATTCGTCCGAACGTGCCTGCTACGGCCCACAGGGCAAGACCGACGGCACGTCCAACAATGCCTCCAAGCAGTGCCTCATCAACCAGCTTAAGGAAAACGGCGGCATCGGCTCCATCTCCGAGCAGCTGCTCGACACCCGCGCCGACGTAACCATCGGCGGTGGTTCCAAGTACTTCCGTCAGACCGTGCAGGGCGGTGAATACAAGGGCAAGACCGTGTGGGAGCAGGCCAAGGAAATGGGCTTCCAGGCCGTCGAGAACGATCCGGCTGCCATGAACGCGCTGCAGTACAAGGACGGCCAGCCAGTGCTCGCCCTGATGAGCGACGGCAACATGCCGACCAAGTTCAACCCGTCCAAGGCCACCGCCAAGGATCCAGCTAAGGACGCCAACCCGACCGTGTGCACCCCGAACGCCGACTGGCTCGGCAACCAGGGCTCCTCGCTCAAGGACATGACCAAGAAGGCGCTCGATTTGCTGAACGACAACCCGAACGGCCAGAAGAACGGCTTCTTCCTGCAGGTCGAGGGCGCCTCGATCGATAAGCAGGACCACGCAGGCAACGCCTGCGGCCAGATCGGCGAGACCGACGACTTCGACCAGGCCATCGCCTACGCCATGCAGAACGTGGACCTCACGAACACGCTCGTGATCGTCACCGCCGACCACGCGCACACCTCCCAGATCCTCAACGCCCAGCCGGCTTACGCACTGTCCACCGTGCTGAAGACCGCTGATGGCAACAACATGGTCGTCTCCTACGGCACCGCCCAGGACGATTCTCGCGATGCAGACGGCGGCTACAACGGCGGCGACATGGAGCACACCGGCACCCAGCTGCGTATCGCGGCTTCCGGTCCTGGCGCGCAGCGCGTCATCGGCCTGACCGACCAGACCGACAACTTCTACACGATCGCCGGCGCCTTGGGCCTGGCCACTTCCACCGAATCGCAGAAGGCACTGTCTGACAACGGCACTGTGAAGGTCTCTGCTGCCGACGGCAAGTTCACCGCGGACGTCGGCGGCTTCAACGGCGACGCTGTGCTCAGCTACGAGCTGAAGGACAAGAACGACAAGACCGTGGCCGCGTCCGATTCCTCCACTCCGCTCTCCGGCGTGCGCGTCAAGACCGCACAGACCACTCCGATCGCGCTGGACGGCGTCACCGAAGGTTCCGAATATACGCTCACTGTCACCGGCCGCCAGTCCGGCAAGGCCGTGACCGTTGACTTCCAGGCTCCGGCCGCCAACTCCGCCGACAAGAACAACGGCAAGCCAGGCGTTGGCGCTGCGGGCGCTGACAAGGACGGCGTGATCGCTTCCGGCAAGGTTTCCGACAGCGCGCAGGTCGGTCCGTTCGGTGCCGCTCTGCTGGGCAAGACCGGTACCGCGGTACTGGCCGTGGCGATTGCGATCGCCATGCTGGTTGCCGTCGCGATGCTCGTCAAGACCGCGAAGGCCGCCAAGAACGACCGCTGATTGGCTGAATAACCTCCGATAATCCCCAAAACCGCCGGCGCTGAGATGCTCCCCAGCGCCGGCGGTTTTGGGTTTTGCGCAAAGTTGAGTGAGGTGTGCTCAAGAATTTTTGCGATTTTGGGAATAATAACTTGCGATTCAAAGTTGAGTGGTGTAGGCTCAAGTTTTGGAAAGCATGAGAGACGGCAATCCGGAAACGGCGATCCGAAACTCGAGCGAAGAACGAAAAGAACGTATAGCGAACCTATTGCAAAGGAGACCAAATATGGGACGCGCAGTTGGCATCGATCTGGGTACTACCAATTCCTGCATCGCAACTCTTGAAGGTGGCCAGCCCACCGTTATCGTGAACGCCGAAGGCGCTCGCACCACACCGTCGGTCGTGGCTTTCAGCAAGTCCGGCGAAATCCTGGTCGGCGAAGTCGCCAAGCGCCAGGCCGTCACCAACGTCGACCGCACCATCAGCTCCGTCAAGCGCCACATGGGCACCGACTGGACCGTTGAGATCGACGGCAAGAAGTGGACCCCGCAGGAGATTTCCGCCCAGGTCCTGATGAAGCTGAAGCGCGACGCCGAAGCCTACCTTGGCGAACCGGTCACCGACGCCGTGATCACCTGCCCGGCATACTTCAACGACGCCCAGCGTCAGGCCACCAAGGACGCCGGCACCATCGCGGGCCTGAACGTCCTGCGTATCATCAACGAGCCGACCGCAGCCGCACTGGCCTACGGCCTTGAAAAGGGCAAGGAAGACGAGCGCATCCTGGTCTTCGATCTCGGTGGCGGCACCTTCGATGTGTCCCTGCTGGAAATCGGCAAGGACGACGACGGCTTCTCCACCATCCAGGTGCAGGCCACCAACGGCGACAACCACCTGGGCGGCGACGATTGGGACCAGAAGATCATCGACTGGCTCGTCGGCGAAGTCAAGAACAAGTACGGCGTTGACCTGAGCAAGGACAAGATCGCCCTGCAGCGTCTGAAGGAAGCCGCCGAGCAGGCCAAGAAGGAACTGTCCAGCTCCACCAGCACCTCCATCTCCATGCAGTACCTGGCCATGACCCCTGACGGTACCCCGGTGCACCTGGACGAGACCCTGACCCGTGCCCACTTCGAGGAAATGACCTCCGACCTGCTGGGCCGCTGCCGCACCCCGTTCAACAACGTGCTGCGCGACGCTGGCATCAGCGTCTCCGACATCGACCACGTGGTCCTCGTCGGTGGCTCCACCCGTATGCCGGCCGTCAAGGAGCTCGTCAAGGAGCTCACCGGCGGTAAGGAAGCCAACCAGTCCGTGAACCCGGATGAAGTCGTGGCCGTCGGCGCAGCCGTGCAGTCCGGCGTCATCAAGGGCGACCGTAAGGACGTCCTGCTTATCGACGTGACCCCGCTGTCCCTCGGCATCGAAACCAAGGGTGGCATCATGACCAAGCTGATCGAGCGCAACACCGCCATCCCGACGAAGCGTTCCGAAGTCTTCTCCACCGCTGAAGACAACCAGCCGTCCGTGCTCATCCAGGTCTACCAGGGCGAGCGTGAGTTCGCTCGCGACAACAAGCCGCTGGGCACCTTCGAACTGACCGGCATCGCTCCGGCTCCGCGTGGCGTCCCGCAGATCGAAGTCACCTTCGATATCGACGCCAACGGCATCGTGCACGTGTCCGCCAAGGACAAGGGCACCGGCAAGGAACAGTCCATGACCATCACCGGTGGTTCCGGCCTGCCGAAGGACGAGATCGACCGCATGGTCAAGGAAGCCGAAGCCCACGAGGCCGAGGACAAGAAGCGCAAGGAAGACGCTGAGACCCGCAACCAGGCCGAGTCCTTCGCCTACCAGACCGAGAAGCTCGTCAACGACAACAAGGACAAGCTCTCCGACGACGTGGCCAAGGAAGTCACCGACAAGGTCAACGAGCTCAAGGAAGCCCTGAAGGGTGAGGACATTGAGAAGATCAAGTCCGCCCAGACCGAGCTGATGACCTCCGCCCAGAAGATCGGCCAGGCCCTCTACGCACAGCAGGGCGCCGCCGACGCCGCCGGTGCTGCCGGCGCTGCTGGCGCAGGCGCTGCCGGCTCCGCTTCCAACGGCTCCGACGACGACGTGGTTGACGCCGAAGTCGTGGACGACGACAAGGACAACAAGTAATCATGTCCGATTTCAACAAGGACGAGTACCTGAACGACCTGCCCGACATGGATGACCTGTCCGGGCAGGCCGCCCCGGCCGCCGCTTCCGCTGCTGACGGCGCTTCCGCCGCTGGCGCAACGCAGGAAGGTGCAGCTCAGCCGGCTGCCGCGCAATCGCAAGAAAATGGCGATTCCGCTGCCGCTGACGGTGCTGACAAGGCAGGCGCTGCCGACGGCAAGGCCGACGATACGCTGACCCCCCTTGGCCAGGCCAAGAAGGAAGCCGCCGAATATCTGGAGGCGCTGCAGCGCGAACGCGCGGAGTTCATCAACTTCCGCAACCGCGCGCAGAAGGAGCAGGAACGCTTCCGTCAGCACGGCATCATCGACGTGCTGACCGCCCTGCTGCCGGCCCTCGACGACATCGACCGCATTCGCGAACACAGCGAAATGGACGATTCGTTCAAGGCCGTCGCCAACAAGATCGACAAGGCGTTCGAGAAGTTCGGCGTTGAGAAGTTCGGCGAAAAGGGCGAGGATTTCGACCCGACGAAGCATGACGCGATCCTGCACAAGCCGGATCCGAATGCCGAGAAGGAAACCGTCGACACCGTGGTGGAAGCCGGCTACCGCATCGGCGACCGCGTGATTCGCGCGGCCCGTGTGGTCGTGGCTTCTCCGCAGAACTGATCGCGCATTCGCACAATCCGCGTATCCGCGCGAAACGCATGTGACGAGTAATCGGGCCCCTCTGAAAAACGAGGGGCCTTCGATTACCTGAAACAACGGTTCAACGACAACTGTTTGAAAGTTTGAAAAACTGTACTTTTTACTGCATGAAAACCTCACGAAAGGAGGCACATCATGGCTGAGAATGAATGGCTGAGCAAGGATTTCTATAAGGTCCTCGGTGTCTCCAAAGATGCCACCGACGCCGAAATCACCAAAGCGTACCGCAAGCTGGCGCGCAAATACCATCCCGACCTGAACAAGACGAAGGAAGCGGAGGAGAAGTTCAAGGACATCTCCGAAGCGTACGACGTGCTGAGCAACAAGGAGAATCGTCAGAAATACGATGCGATCCGCCAGTTCGGCATGGGCGGCGCGCGTTTCGCCGGCGGTTCCGGCCAGGGCGGCTTCGACGCGGGCACGTTCTCCGACATCTTCGGCTCGATGTTCGGCGGCGGCGCAGGCATGGGCGGCAATGGCTCGCGTATCCGCTTCCAGACCAATGGCGGCGGCAATCCGAACCTCAACGACATCTTCTCGATGTTCGGCGGCGGTGCGGGCGGCCCGGGCGCAGGCTCCGCCTACGAACGCTACGGCGCTGACGATTACGAGCAGCCGCAGCCGGAAAACGGCGAGGACCGCAACTCCAAGATCCGCCTGACCTTCCGCCAGGCCGTCAAGGGAGCCACGGTTTCGCTGTCCGCTGACGGCAAGAAGTTCAAGACGCACATCCCCGCCGGCGTGCACGACGGGCAGAAGATCCGTCTCACCGGTAAGGGCAAGCCGGGCCGCAATGGCGGCAAAAACGGCGATCTGTACCTGCATATCACCGTCGCCGAAGACCCGAAATTCACCCTGCGCGGACGTGACATCATCATGCCGCTGCCCATCACCGTCAGCCAGGCCGTGAACGGTGCGAAAGTGACGGCCACGGATATCGACGGAAACGAAATCGCCTTCAAAGTGCCTGCCGGCTCGTCCAGCGGCGCGGAAGTGCGCATCGCAGGCAAGGGCGTGGCCAATCCGCACGAGAACGGCGATTTGGTCGGCCGTGTGGAGATCCGCATTCCGGAGCATCCAAACCTCGTTGCCAAGCATGCCGCGAAGGAATTCGACAAGGCATGCGGTGACTTCGCCGACGAGCTCGCTCGGGAGCGCTGACCGCCATGGCACGCTCATCGCGGACTTCCCAAGCCTCCCAAGCGCGCGCCGCACGGCAAATCAAGCGGCTGTATGAAATGTGCGCCATGGCGATCGTGGCCGGCCGGGCCGACCTGGACGGTGCCGCCGAAGTCGGTTTCGACATCGAGCTGCCCGTCTTCTCGGTCGGTGCGGCCGGCGAGCTCGCCAACGTGCATCCGCAGACGCTGCGCCAGTATGATCGCCTTGGCTTGGTCGTACCGCAACGTACGGAAGGTGGCGCGCGGCGCTATTCGCTGCGCGACATCTCCCGCCTTGCGCAAGCGCAGCAACTCAGCCAGGAGGAGGGCATCAACCTGGCTGGAATCACGCGCATCCTCGAACTTGAGGAAGAGAACCGCGAGCTGCGCCGCCAAGTGGAGCGGCTGCGCAAGCCGGCCGGTTCCAGCGTGTTCGCCGCGGACGCGGACGGTGGCATTGTGGAAGTCGAGCGGTCCCAGCGCGCGCGCATGTGGCGCAGGCAGCTGCGAGCCGATGCACGGCAGCTTCCGTCGCGCGAATCCGTACGGGCGGAACGTGCGGAAGAGGGGGACGATATGGGCTCCAGGTCAGTGGTAGTTTGGGGAATTCGCTGACAGCCCATTCGCTGACTTTCCTGAAAAGCGCTGGAAAACCCTAAAAAAATCTAAAAAAACAGCAAAATCGAGCATATATCGCGGGGGTATGCCCGATTTTTGGTATGCAACTACTCAAACGCCGCATCTGTCTCGCAATGATGTCTCTATTGTGAGAAATAATGTTACGTATCCGCATTGAAGTTCGTATTTCTTCCGGCTGGCCCACAGCTTCGATGAAATATGACTGCTTATTTCCGTGAAGAATCGGGGGAGGGCATGCGGTGGATACAGAAAGGTTAGGAGCGTACAGTGCCAAGAGTTGCGTTCACCGCAAAGACCCGCAAATACCTGGGGTCTCTCGATGCTGTGGAATCAGTCACTCAGTATCGAATTCGCTATTCCAAGGAATTCCGTGACGACTGCATGCGCAGGTATGCCGAGGGTGGTTCGCCTGCCGCGATTTTCCGCGAGGCCGGCTTGGATCCGAAGATCATCGGTTACAAGCGCGTCGAGCGTTGCATCGCCCGCTGGAAGGCGGAGGATGCCGAGAAGGCCGCTCAGGAGCAGGAGGCTCAGGAGTAGTCGCACGCAAGTCTTGCGATTCGTCTAAAAGGGGTCTATGACGGATTGCTGCGATTGCGACCGACCGATTTCGTCGGATGTGTTTTTCGTTGCGGAGGCACTTGGGGGATTTCCAAGTGCCTCCGTTGCTATGGGTTGGTTGCTGCGTTGGCTTGCGCGAATTGGCTTGTGCATGAGTCGGTTTGCGTGAACCGATTGGTGCGAGCCGATTGGTATGAACCGATTGGCGGACAGGCTTGATGGAACCGTCCTGTTTTTTCTGCGCGCTGAAGCGCTTCCGTCGTGCCGCTCTGCTGAAATGGTCGTAGCTGACGAAGAATGTAGCTATCGGAGAACGAAGCGTAACGATTGCGAGGAAACGTAATGACCGAGCTGAACAACGGTATCCAGAACGGCGCCCAGGAAGTTTCGAAGCTGATGCTCAAAGCCGTGTTCTGGGACATGGACGGCACGCTGATCGATTCCGAACCGTATTGGCACGAAGGCGAGCTGAAAATCGCAGCCGACCACGGCGGATACTGGGATGAGGACCTCGCTTGGCAGGGTTCCGGAACGCCGGTTCCGGACGTGGCCCGCCGCATGGTGGAGCACGGCTGCAAGCTGTCGATCGAAGAAATCGGCAAGGGCATGATCGATTATGTGGCGCAGAAGGAATTCGAACGCATTCCGTGGATCGATGGCGTCGAGGACGTGCTGCTGTCGCTGAAGGAGGCGGGCGTGCCGTCGATGCTTGTCACCACATCGCCGCGTCATCTGGCGGAAAACCTGATCGCGCAGGCGCCGGACGGCACGTTCGCCGGTTACGTGTGCGGTGATGACGATGTCGAGAAGAAGCCGTCGCCCGCACCGTATCTTGCGGCGGGCCGCAAGCTTGGCATCGCGCCCGAAGACATGAAGTATTGCATCGCGGTGGAGGATTCCATGTCTGGCCTGCGCTCCGCGGCCGCATCCGGTGCCACCACGCTTGGTCAGACCGGCTTCATGCGCATCGACAATTCCAACGGCCCGCAATTCGCCTCAATCAACGGCTACGACGGCATCACCGCCGCCACGCTCGACGCCTATATACGCCGCCGCAACGCCTGACGCGGCTGTAATCAAAAGCCGAAATGCCGGAAACGGCGGAAAACAAAAGAAAAAGCCCGCTGCGGTGGAATGAATGCAGCGGGCTTCGTG
>OLNT01002009.1_pt1 | contig 10401 bp, 9 predicted proteins | sample 1672641 | NCBI WGS metagenome assembly OLNT01 (sample SAMEA3136708, study PRJEB25190) | human gut metagenome
TGTAAGCATTGATCTTATCCTGCTCCATGCCCTTTGCCCAGAAACGCTCACGGCTTCTTCTTACATACCAGTTACTCATATCGTCAACAAATTCCTGGAGTGCTCTTGCAGCCTCCGGAATCTTGTAGGAATCAAGATCCGCATCGACAGTCTTCACCATGGTATTCAGCTTGCTGAGCAGCCATTTATCCATAACCGGAAGCTTATCGTAATTTAAAGTATATTTAGTCGCATCAAAATTGTCAATGTTCGCATACAATACAAAGAATGCGTAAGTGTTCCACAGAGTGCTCATGAACTTTCTCTGTCCCTCTACAACTGCCTTACCGTGGAAACGGTTCGGAAGCCATGGAGCACTGTTGATGTAGAAGTACCAGCGGATAGCATCTGCACCATATTTGTTCAGTGCGTCAAACGGATCAACGGCATTTCCCTTGGACTTACTCATCTTCTGTCCATTCTCATCCTGTACATGTCCCAGAACGATTACGTTCTTATATGGAGCCTTGTTGAAAAGCAGTGTGGACTCTGCAAGAAGGGAGTAGAACCATCCTCTTGTCTGGTCAACGGCCTCGGAGATGAAGTCTGCCGGGAACTGCTGCTCAAACAGGTCTTTATTTTCAAATGGATAATGATGCTGTGCAAAAGGCATTGCTCCGGAATCAAACCAGCAGTCGATTACCTCCGGTACACGGTGCATGGTCTTGCCGCAGTCCGGACACTTCATGGTGATATCATCAATGTATGGACGGTGAAGCTCGATGGTCTTCGCACGCTCGTCACCACTCTTCTCATAGAGATCCTGGCGGCTTCCTACGGATTCCATATGTCCGCACTCACACTGCCAGATATTCAGTGGTGTTCCCCAGTAACGGTTTCTGGAAATACCCCAGTCCTGAACGTTCTCAAGCCAGTCACCGAAACGTCCTTTGCCGATGCTCTCCGGGATCCAGTTGATTGTATTGTTGTTGCGGATCAGATCATCCTTTACTGCTGTCATCTTGATGAACCAGGACTCACGTGCATAGTAGATCAGCGGTGTATCACATCTCCAGCAGTGCGGATAATCATGCTCGAATTTCGGTGCGTCAAAAAGTTTGCCCTCTTTGTCAAGGTCTGTGAGGACCATCGGGTCCGCTTTCTTAACAAATACACCGGCGTATGGTGTTTCTTTGGTCATGTTACCCTGTCCGTCTACGAACTGTACAAACGGAAGATCATAATCACGGCCAACACGGCTGTCATCCTCACCAAATGCAGGTGCGATATGAACGATACCAGTACCATCGCTCATGGTAACGTAGCTGTCGCAGGTTACGAAGTGAGCTTTTTTGTGCTGTTTTGCAGCTGCCTCTCCTGCACATGCAAAAAGCGGCTCGTATTCTTTACGCTCAAGGTCTGTTCCTTTGTATTTCTCAAGAATCTCATATGCAGGCTCGTCATCCTTTGCAAGCTTGCCGAGAACTTTGTCCAGAAGCGCCTCTGCCATGTAGTATGTGTAGCCGTCTGCAGCTTTTACCTTGCAGTAGATCTCATCCGGGTTTACACAAAGTGCAACGTTGGATGGAAGTGTCCACGGTGTTGTTGTCCATGCCAGGAAGTATGCATCCTCACCGACAACCTTGAAACGAACGATTGCGGAACGCTCTTTAACAGTTTTGTATCCCTGGGAAACTTCCTGTGCGGAAAGCGGAGTTCCACAACGCGGGCAGTAAGGAACGATCTTGAAACCTTTGTAAAGAAGGCCTTTGTCCCAGATTTCTTTCAGTGCCCACCACTCGGACTCGATGAAGTTGTTGTCGTATGTTACATACGGATGCTCCATGTCAGCCCAGAAACCAACGGTAGAGGAGAAATCCTCCCACATTCCTTTGTATTTCCATACGCTCTCTTTACACTGCTGGATAAATGGCTCAATTCCGTACTCCTCGATCTGTTCCTTGCCGTCAAGACCAAGTTTCTTCTCAACCTCAAGCTCAACCGGAAGTCCGTGAGTATCCCATCCTGCTTTTCTCGGAACCATGTACCCCTTCATTGTACGGTATCTCGGGATCATATCCTTGATAACTCGTGTCAGAACGTGTCCGATATGTGGCTTACCATTTGCGGTAGGCGGTCCGTCATAGAATGTGTATGTCTCGCCCTCTTTACGGCTGTCCATACTCTTTTCAAAAATCTTATTGTCTTTCCAGAATTTCTCAACTTCTTTTTCGCGGTCAACAAAATTCAGATTCGTGTCAACTTTACGATACACAATTTTTACCTCCTGTGTCTGATTACTGGCTGCTGTCTCATTTATAAGATGCAGCGGTTTATTTCTTCACAGATACTTGTTCGTGCCAGTGTTTCTTTCGGGCACTTATAAAAAAAGACCCCATCCTGTAAAAGGACGAAGTCTGATTCGCTGTACCACCTGTTACATTATACGGGCCTGTTGTCCGGTTCCCTGCGCCCTCTTATTCTTAAGCTACCAGGCTCCTGTGCCATGTCTTCCCATGGCGGACATTATCGTATCTGCCGATATATGTTCCCTGTAACGGAGGAAATCCGTCAGCTCTTACTTAAATGCAGTTCCGCATACATACGCTGAAAAACTGCTCCTGGCTGTTGCCGGCAAACTTCAGAGCTGAAGCTCAGGAGTGATATTCTGCCATACTTATTCACCACGGGCTCACACCATCCCCGTTCGCTGAAAGCATCTGCTGTAAGGCTTTCCGTATAACATACTGTCTCCGTCATTGCTTTTTCTATATACGGTGTATATTATAGGTTGAGAAAAATCCATATGTCAAGTGTTTTTGGCGGATTTCGGTGGTTTTCCTCTTATTATATGTATGTTCACTCTCTCTTAATGGAAATTTCACAGACTGCAAGTGGTTTTTCCAAAAAGAAAGTGGTATACTACTACAGAATCTCGTTTATTATTTGAAAGGTATTTTATGATGAACATTATGAAAAAACGATCCATGCGCCGGATCTTTGCAGGTATTCTCTGTATGGGAGTTCTGTTTACAGGCGCTGTGCCCTGCAGTGCTTCCGCACCCCTGGGCTATGATGAATACGGCGATCCTATTGTCACCGCAACCCCGGTTCCGGATAGTCAGGCCGGCCAGAGTACGCAGGCTGCTGTCACACACTCCGCTTATTATGCCCAGGCTGCCGATACAGATTCCATTGACGGCTGGCCCACAGGCCCCAGCATAGAAGCCCAGGCTGCCGTTCTTATGGATGTAAACACGGAAGCCGTTCTTTATTCCAAGAATGGGGATACGCAGCTTTACCCGGCCAGTATCACAAAGATCATGACCTCTCTTCTGGCCTGTGAAAACATCAGCAAAAAGTCCAGCATCGTTGTTTCCGAAAGCGCGGCTGCCAGCGTATCTGCCGGAGATTCCAGCATCTATGCTGCCGCCGGAGAAAAATTCACCAGAGACCAGGCACTGATGGCAGTGATGCTTCAGTCTGCCAACGAAATGTCCGTAGCTGTTGCCGAGAAAGTTTCCGGCTCCGTAAAAAAATTCACAGAGCTTATGAACTGGCGTGCGAAGCTTTTCGGCTGCAAAAATACGCATTTTAATAATCCCAACGGTCTCCCTGATGAAAACCATTACACCACTGCCTCCGATATGGCAAAGATCGCCAAATCCGCCTGGATGAATCCTCTTTACCGGAAATTCTGCACCAGACGTTACTATGAGATCCCGCCTACCAACAAGTTCCCCGAAGCCCGTCAGCTTCTCAATCACCACAAGATGATCAAAAACGGGGAATATTATTACGAAGGTGTTCTTGGTGGAAAAACAGGTTACACAGATGCATCCGGAAATACACTCGTCACCTATTGCAGGCGTGGAAATACAACACTTGTAGCAGTGATCCTGAATTCTACTTCTGCCGCAAACGCCTATGGTGACACTGCTTCCCTGTTTGATTATGGTTTTGGAAATTTTGAAAAAACAGATATGAAAGTGTCCATGGAACCAGTCCCGTTTAAGGTACTTCCATGTGATAAATATATTCTTAAGAACAACGGAAATACTTATCCGTTTTATTATAAGACAAAGGTTTATGTGACTTTACCAAAAGGAATTGACAAATCACAGCTTACCAAACGCCAGGCCGTTCTCCAGAATGCTGCCGGCCTGCTGCGTCTGAAAAGCAAATATTATTACAAAAAACAAATGGTTGGCTGGGGAATGCAATACGAACGGAATGTCGTATCAGATCTTCTTGTCCAGGCTTCTTGAGACTTTTCTGCGGCGGAGAGATTCGTGCTTTTCACGGATTTCATCCGCCGCTTCTGTATCTTCTGCTTTCAGGGTTTTTACCCCGAAATATTTTCCCTCATCGGTTTTTCGGATTCTGATCTTCCCTGCAACGGGTCCATGCTCGTGGCAGAGGGCAAGGCTGTAATATACCTTGGAATTGTTGGTACTGAACCAGCGAATCTTCCGCTTGGCAGGGCATCTGCAGATAGGACACACCGTGCTCACCATAGTGCGGTCCTTCATCAGGCGTTCTTTTGATACAAATTCCCTGGATACAAACTTATCATGATCTGTATAGGAAATATAAATTTCCTTCTCTTTTGATTTTGGATTCTGGTATACATCCAGGGATGGATGACGGATCATGCAGGCTTCATCAATCTCCAGAAGGATTCTTGCCGTATAGCTGGCATCTGCCAGTGCCCGGTGAAAATCCCGGTTCTTCGGAAGTTTAAGATAATCAATGGCATATTCCAGGGAACGTCTGGCAATTCCATCTTCAAATTTCACACTGAAAAGCTTCTGTACATCATAATAATGGACCGGTCCTGGGATCAGCTTCAGAAGATTATAATATTTCATGTTTCTCTGAAGCTCCATTACATCCTGGTTTCCCCAGGTAAAAAACCGATATTCCGGTCCGCACCATTCCAGAAATCTGCGGATCGCTTTTGGAAAAGGAAGTCCATTCTCCAGTTCATGGAAATCTACGTGGATCACCTCATGGATGCTGTCGTGGATCCAATGGTACACTTTGGGCTTGATCAGACACTGGAAGGTGTCGATGATCTCTCTTTTTTCATTTAATTTTACTGCCCCGATCTCAATGATCTCAAAAGGGAGTCGACTGTCCGGATGTTTTCTTCCATCCGGATTCTGGTTCCATTCCAGGTCAAATACAATATAGTTCATGGGTTTTCTGTCCTCTTGTCTGACAGTGTGCACAGATATGTTTATGGAAAGCAGACAGTGTATTCTCTCTGCTTCATGGCCTGCTCACGGTTATTTCGCGGCTCTGCATCCGGACACGGAATAAATTGATTCAAACAGTTCCTGCTGAAAATTTCCGGTGTCTGCATCTGTCAGTATTATATCTTTCATTTCGTCTTCTTCGTGTAACCACCAGCGGAAATCACATAATGTGGCACCTCGTCCGGCACCTTCAGAACAGTCTACATCCAGGAGTGCTTTTTCCGTCTTAAAAAACTCCGGATGAAGAAGGTACATAAATGGTACCGCATCATGAATACTTGCCACACAACGGTATTTGGTAGGATTTCCAAGTACATAACCGGCCATATCGCCGCAGGCTTTTGCAACCGGGTTACCGGACTGGCATAATTTCATAATCTGGTTTCTGGTGAGATTGCATTTCAGGGTAGCATCCAGTCCGCACATCACCAGTGGAATTCCGGAAGAAAATACGATCTTCGCTGCTTCCGGATCTGCATAAATATTGAATTCCGCTGCCGGTGTGATGTTTCCGCCTTTCGCCGCGCCGCCCATAAATACGATCTGGCGGATCTTCTCCTTCACCTCCGGAAAAATCCTCAAAAGCAATGCAAGGTTGGTCATTGGTGCTGTCTCGATCACCGTTACCTGTTCACCTTCCGGAAGGTCATTCAGAATATCACGGATAAAAAGCACTGCATTGTCTGATGCGAGCTCTTTTTTTGTCTCCGGCAGAACACAGTGGCCAAGGCCTGTCTCTCCGTGGAATTCTTCTGCATGAAGCGGCTCTTTTACAAGAGGGCGCTCCTGGCCTTTTGCCACAGGAACTTTCAGTCCGTAAAAATCTGCCAGTTCCAGTGCATTCTTCGTTACTTTATCAATGGTAGCGTTTCCTGCAAATGTTGTTATCGCAAGAAGCTCCAATTCGTCCTGATGTGCCGCCGCATAAGCCAGCGCAATGCCGTCATCAATTCCCGGATCGCAGTCCATAATAACCTTGATTCTATCTCCCATATGTTCACCTCTGTAAAAACTCTTTCCCCAATTTATAGTATTACCGAATTTCCGCTTTTTACCTGTTCCAAGTATAACAGAGTGGGGAAAAGGTGTAAAGATATTCAAAAGGTACGTCTGAAGTGCGGCATCTCGATTCCGCTGCGCTGCATCTCGATGTCGGGCGTCCGCCCTATACAGGTATGTAGAAAGCCCAGCTTATGTGCGAGCACAACACTGGGCTTTCTACATACCTGTGCACTTCAGACTGGAACGCAAAAAGCCCCTCTGCCGGGGTTGGCAGAGGGGTGAAAAAAAGGGGGTTTATATTAAACAAATGCAATATGACATTTGGAATCTTCATATCCGTTTGGGTTGTTCCGGATATTGCTGCTATGACATCATCCCGTCACCTGGGGCTTACAGCCTTAAGATGGGGGCTTCCTCTATTAGATCAGTCAATTGCAATAAATTTCTTCTCTTCTACTTCTTTCTTGGTCTCTTCTTTCGGGAATGTTACGTGAAGGATTCCGTTCTCATATTTCGCATGGATATCTTCATGTTTAATATTTGGTCCTACATAAAAGCTTCTGTTGCAGGTTCCTGTATAACGCTCTCTGCGAACATATTTGCCTTTCTCATCCTTCTCATCTTTCTTCTCTTCTCTGGTTGCCTGGATGTTCAGATAACCATCCTTCAGCTGGATCTTCACATCTTCTTTCTTAAATCCCGGAAGATCGATCTCCAGTTCATAATTACCATCTACATCACGGATATCTGTCTTCATCATATCCTTCACCTGAGGATAAGCATTGGCAGCTGCCTGACGGCCTGTCGGATATCCCATAAAATCATCAAATAAATCTTCTCCGAAAATACTTGGCATTAACATAACTCATTCCTCCTGATCTATATTCGCTGCGTATTATGCAGGCGTTTTTAATTTACTGTTTCTGAAAACTCTGTAAGAACTTTCTCCGGAAGATTTCTTTTTCTCTCTTCCTTTGTTCTGTATGTACTATAACACACATTATTAGCACTGTCAAGATGTGAGTGCTAATATTTTTGTTATTTTTTTGCAAACCCTTTAAAATCAATGGTTTGCAGTATCTTATTTCTTTTGAAATTGTGATTTTTTCTGTTTTGACACCAATTTGACACCAATTTCTCTTTTTGTGGTGTCAAGCATTTAACACCATACTATCTAGTCTTGCAATCTCATTTTCAATCCTTGTCAGCTCTCCAATATGGTTGTACACTTCCATTGTTACATCTATATGAGCGTGTCCCATAATATATTGAAGAACTTTTACGTCCATACGGCACTCTGCCATTCTGGTACAGGCTGTGTGACGCATTACATGAGCTGAAAACTTCGGTAACAACTCTGCTTTCCTAACAAGAATACTGCAACGAACAGAAGCAACAGCCAACCGATACAGAAATGATAGACCAGTGATTTGTCACTGGCACGAATCCTGTTACCTTTGAATTTCCTAATTTTCATAAAAACTCCTTTCTTCGGGCATAAGAAAAGCAGTCAATCATGTAGACTAACTGCTTTGTGAATGTTGCAAAATATAATCATAAATATGTATTTCATTGCTGTTATATTAAGGTTGTACATATAATGCCAATTACACCTATAGCTAAAAATACCAGTCCCACACCTGCTGATTTTTTTCGCTTTTCTAATTCTTTTGCATTATTTTCACTCATATTTATAATAGGATATTTTCTTCTTCCAATTAAATACATAAGTAAACCACTTGAATTATTTCCATTCATTGCGAAAACTCCCCAAAATTTAGGGTGCTTTAATCCTCTGGCTGTTGCGTCTATCACAGTCATCTGATAAATTTGAAATACGACACAAAACGCTCCTACAAGTGCAACTGCACCACAAATTACCGCTAAAACTATATTCAAGTTCATAAGATAGTCCTCCTTATAATTTTTTGATTATTTGGTAAAGTAATGCTGATGAAGTGATAACCATAAGACAAAATACTCCAACTAAGAAATAACGGTTATCTGGGATAAACGTATTTAATGTTATCAGCAATGCTACGACAATAATATTTACAATAATTGCCCATATCATTTTTTGGTTGCTTCTTACAACATTTGTGCTTTCTTCTAAATGTTCAATCATTTTTTCATCACCCTTTAGCAAATCGTCAAGACTTATAGAGTATAGATTGCTCAACTCAATTACACTAATAATGTCTGGGTAAGATTTTTCGTTTTCCCAATTTGAAATTGTCTGCCTTGATACATTGATTTTTTCTGCAACATTTTCTTGTGTCATTCCAGACTGTACTCGTGCATTTTTTAGTTTTTTCCCTATTTCCATATTCCGATTGCTCCTTTCGATGACATTGTCATATATGAACTTCCAAATGTCTAGCCAATATCTTCGACAAAGCCTTTTTTCTCTTGTCAAAATTGTTTTACATAGCTTAAATACGGCTCTATTGGCTAATTATACTGTAGTTTCAACACAAAAACTATAACAATTTATTTCTTCGGCTGTCCTTGTGGCAAACGATTTTGCGGACTATCTATGTTATGATTTTCCTTACTCTTTAATACAATATCATCTGCCTTTACATACCAGTCCACATCTGCGCCACGATAATTTGCATTTGCCACTGTATCCACAACAGGATTGATAAGTTTTACTTTCTGCTCCGGCAAGAAATGTTTTTCGCCAGCTTTGGCAGGAAGTACCACGACAACATCATCGGCTCTCTGTACATCGGAATACAGGTTATGGAACGTGGATTTACCGGAAGCATGAACCGCAGTTACAGGTAATGCGGTAAGAATCGTTGCAAGAGCAAGCGTCCCTGTCAGCAATCGCTTTACTAGCTTATTCATATTTCTCGTTTCTCCTTTCGATTTTGGGTATGAAAAAAGACGCTCTATGAAGAACGTCTAAAAATAGAAAAGGAACGCAAAAAATATAGTCTATAAAAATATTTAATTTTTCTCTCTGGTGTGCTATCTGACGCCAATTTTGACACCAAATTTCTGAAAAATGATGATTTTTGATGAACAACTACAATTTCTTAAAATCCGTGAATCCCTTGCAAACAGGGACTTACGGGCTTCTATGAAACTAGACAAAACCAACGTCACAATAACAAGAGGTGAGCGCTAATTTCACATTTTCCGTACATGGTGGCAGTTACTTTTTCATTCAACCTCTTCACATTTTCCCTTCACATTCTTCTCCACAGATCTGACTGTTTTTTAACGCTATTATATAACTTCAGATTTTTCTTCCGAATCAGTACGGTGAATCTGTCGAATAATACATCCGATCGATACCGGGACGGTAATAAGGCAGGCTACCGCACCAGATAGCATGACTGCAACATCCTGGAATAGGAACTGGGAATTAAGAATGATCTCCATGGTATATTGCTGTGTCTGAATGTATGAAAATAATAAAATAGTTCCTCCAAGATAGGCAAACAGCAACGTATTTACCGTTGTTCCGATAATTTCTTTCCCAACCTGATAGCCGGAAGCTGTAAGTTCTTTCGCTGTCAGACCGTTTTTATGAGTCCAGACTTCATATACAGAAGATGTTACAGATAATGCTGTATCGATAACAGCCCCAAGAGTACTGAAAACAGTTACAAATATTCCTACATGAAGCATGTTAATATGAAGGTCCGTACTGTAATAATACATAAAATCGTCTTCCGAAATCTGCAGCTCATTTAACCCGTAACTTCCTGATCTCCATGTAATAATATAAATAGGAATAAACAAAAGTAACATTACCAGCAGTGTAGCCAGAAAAGCCGCCCGCGTCTTTGGATTATTTCCGTTCTGATAAAACAGAGAAATATAACAGACACCTGCACCTGCCACCAATATCAGGAGCAGTACAGGAAAACCGGCAGACATCAGCATAATTGAAAAAAACAAAATTACAATATTCCCCGCCAATGTCATAATTGACATGGCTCCACGCTCTCCGCCAATCAAGATCACCAGAAAAATTAAAATCAATGCAAGAAAAATGATCATTCTCTGACACCCCTTTTCCGTGATGGTATTTTCATAATCACTGAAGCAATAAAAACAGATACCGGTATTGCCAGTACAATTCCAATACTTTCTATCAGAAAACGACAGATATCATATGGAATGTGGTATCTCACGATCGTTA
>OLNT01002015.1_pt1 | contig 10382 bp, 8 predicted proteins | sample 1672641 | NCBI WGS metagenome assembly OLNT01 (sample SAMEA3136708, study PRJEB25190) | human gut metagenome
CGCTGAAATCAAAAACTGGCATATTTTTTACTCCTCTTTCTCTGAAAAATATCTTTTGTAAAGCAGACTTCGCATCCTGTTCTGACGCATATTTCTGAGCATAGTCTCTTTACAGCTGTCTGCGTTCAGTGTATCACGGATTAAAGATCTCAACAACCGCTGATATGATTTTTTATACATTTTTTGCATAAAAATCAATGAAATATTCTTCTTATTGCATTCTGTCATCATCGTCAAACGGATATTCGCAATTCGCCTTTACCACATAACTCTACGCCAAATAACTGTTTCGTCATTTTCCCATAAGTTGTTTAAACAATTTCACAGTTTACCGATTGACACTGTCTGTAAACTGTGTTATTGTGCAACTATGTCTACTTTTACTATTCTTTTACAAAAGCCGACACAGTTACAGTTCCTGTGGATTTTTAATTTCCGTGGTGCTGTGATCGTATATTTTTTGGAGGAGGAAATGAGAAATCAACTTTCGCAGCGGGATGACTTTTATCCACAGATCGTTAAGCTTGTCATCCCTATCATCATTCAGAACCTGCTCAGTGCAGCGGTCAATTCTGCTGACGTTATCATGCTGAACTTTGTAGGTCAGTCATCCATCTCCGCAGTTTCCCTGGCAGCAAATTATTCCAATGTCCTGTTCATGGTATACTACGGTCTTGGTACAGGTGCTACCCTGCTTTGTGCCCAGTATTACGGAAAAGGGGATTACAAAGCCATTCAGATCATTGAGGGAATTGCACTTCGTTTTTCCATGATCATCTCTATTCTTGTGGCTCTGGTTGCGTTTACCATGCCGCAGATGATGATGAAACTGTTCACCAATGACCCGGAACTTCTGGCCATAGGTTCTTCTTATATCCGCATTATGGGTATCACCTATATCTGCTGGGGTATGACGGAGGTTTATCTGGCTGTCCTTCGAAGTATCGGGCGGGTGACTGTCAGCATGGCCATGAATATGCTGGCTTTCGGGCTGAATATCCTTTTGAACGCAACATTTATCTTCGGCCTTTTCGGAGCTCCAAAACTTGGAGCCACTGGTGTTGCCATTGCTACCGCGCTTTCCAGAACCGTGGAGCTGATCGCATGTTTTATCGTTTCCGCCTTCAGTAAAAATGTACGGCTGGATCTTCGGTATATGTTTATTAAAAATAAGCTGCTGTTCAGCGATTTTGTACGGCTTTCCCTGCCGGCTCTTGGCAATGATATTTCCTGGAGTGTTGGTTTTTCCATGTATTCGGTGATCCTCGGGCATCTTGGCACAGATGCAGTTGCTGCCAATTCTCTGGTTGTGGTTGTCCGTAATATTGGTACAGTTTTCTGTTTTGGTATTGCAAGCGCAGGTGGTATCCTTCTTGGAAATGTGATGGGCCAGGGAGATCTGGAGCGTTCCAAGCATTATGCTTCCAAAACTTTGAAACTTACAGTAATCGCCGGTGCTTTTGGCGGCCTGATCGTTCTTGCTATTACGCCTTTTATCATGAAGTTTGCTTCCCTGACTCCTACGGCTATGCATTATCTGAAGTATATGCTTCTGATCAACTGTTATTACATTATGGGAACTGCAGTAAATACAACCCTGATCGCCGGTGTATTCCGTGCAGGCGGTGATACGAAGTTTGGCCTGATCTGTGATACCATTGATATGTGGGTATATGCAGTACCACTTGGATTCTTCGCCGCATTTGTACTGAAGCTACCGGTTATGTGGGTGTATTTTCTGCTCTGTACGGATGAATTTGTGAAGTGGCCTTGGGTTATTAAGAGGTATCTTAGTGGAAAATGGGCTAAGAATATTACCCGTGAGGATATATTTGAGAATAATAAATAGAATATTGGGTGGATGTGGAGTATTGACTTTTACTGACAAACGGACGCAGGAGAGCGCAGATCAAGCTGCGCTCTCCTGCTGTGTTTTCATTGGGTGAAATTTCCAGTCAATTCAACAGGACAGAACGTTCACGTTCGTCTCCGTCCCTTCCGGTTTGAAATGCCAGCCTGGGAGACAGTATCTGTCTCCCGGGCGTCCGTTCAGCACCAACACCTTCCGCCCGACTCCCTCCCCGGTACACCAGACCGAACCCGCAAACTACACCTGCAATCTTCTTATCACACACTCTGTCAAACGTCCAACACTCTCCTGCACCTCCCGGATCTCCTCCGCCGAAATCCCATCTTTATGAAATCCCCCGGTACAAATAACTCTCCTGTTCAATTCTCCGGAAACTTTCTCCGCCATCCATCTGCAGATCACCTCATCCTTATGCCCCGGAAAATTCAAAACCGAAGAAGTCGCACTCACCGAACCATCCCCTGACAGAGACACCCTCGGTTCCGTCTGCACCACACACCCCAGATGCGGTCGCTCCCCGCCCTGCAGGCAAAGAAGCACATCCTCACCGATCAATGCAGCACTGACCTCCAACTGACATCCCGCAGCCACCATACATTCCGTCACAATCCATTCCATCTACGATACTCCTTCGCTTCAATCCCAAACGGCTCCAGAAGCTTCGCCGCAATATGATATACCATATCATCAATACTTTCCGGCTTATGATAAAACGTCATCATCGGCGGAATGATCCGCACCCCCGGGAGCATGGAAAGCTCATAAAGATTCCGGAGATGGATCCCGCTTAACGGCGTTTCCCTGGCAGCTAGCACCAGCGTTCTCTGCTCCTTAATCGTCACATCTGCCGCACGCAGGATCAGATTATCCGCATAGCCGCTGTGGATACCCGCAATCGTCTTCATGCTGCAGGGTACGATCAGCATTCCCTCTGTTTTAAAAGAACCACTGGCCGGTTTTGCCCCGATTTCCTCCGGTGCACATAACATGATCAGCCAGTCGTTTCACATCATTCACTTCCAGTTCCGTCTCCTGCCGAAGAGTCAGTTCTGCACTGGAACTCATGATCAGATAAGACTCAAAATCCGGATCCTCCCGGATAATCTCCAGACATTTTACAAGGAGCGGCAGGCCACTTGCACCTGTCGCACCGACTACAATTCTCTTTTTCATTTTTTCAGCCATTTCTCCGGATCCAGTTCTATAAAACGCGCTCTGTGGAAATGATCTTTCAGATCATAAGGTACCGTACAGTCAAAAATCGTTTTGCATGCAATTCCATGATCCCGGATACTTGGAGAAAATGCCGGATCATTGGACGGATCCAGCGGATGGCATCGAACACCCGGAATGGTGATCACATCCACATCCCCCTGGAACCTTGTGTTCATTGCCCAGAGAACATCATTCATGTCAAAGCAGTCCACATCTTCATCTACGAGGAATACATTTTTCAGCTCACTGAACGCGGAAAAGGCAAGAAGTGCAGCCTGACGCTGTCTGCCCTCATCACTTGGAGAAAGTTTCTTAAACTGAAGAACAGCCATATATTTTCCACCGCCGGCACTGCTGCAGTATACATTCTGAAGTCTTCCCGGCATCGCCTTCTCCACCATTCCATAGATACTGGCCTCTGTAGGAATTCCTGCCATGGAAACATGTTCTTCACTTGGTCCGATACAGGTCTGCATGATCGGTTTCTCCCGATGCGTTACCGCAGTTACCTTGATCAGCCAGCACTGGTCACTTGCAGGACCAGTATATCCCGGAAACTCCGGCATCGCATAGCCGGTATTGCTGTTCTGATCTTCCTTTACACGTACTCCAGGGATCACTTCTCCCTCGATCACATATTCCGCATTTGCAATAGCACGCTCATTTACCGTCACACATTTACAAAGCTCCACCGGTTCTCCACGCAAAGCCCCTGCCACAGAAAGCTCATCATATCCCAGCGGTGTTGTAGGCGGCTCAAAGCAGGAACCGATCTCAATGGCGGGATCAACTCCGATACTGATAGAGATCGGAAGCTTCTGTCCCAGTTCCTCAGCACGCTCCGCCATTGCTCCGATATGTCTGGCCCCAGGTGTAAAGAAAATCGAAAGCTCATCTTTTCCCTGAATACAGAGACGGTGAATCGTCACATCATGTACACCAGTATCCGGATGTGTGGCATAACACATACCAAGTGTAATGTACGGTCCAGCATCATCCGGTGTATTGGTCGGTGCCGGAACCAGCTTGTACAGATCAAAATCCGGATCTGTTGCTTTATGGATCACCTGCTGACACGGTACATCCCCTTCAAAATCTATCGGTGGAACAGGATTCTCCACACTTTTACAAAGCATCTTTCCAAGATTTTCCAGCTGGGTATCAAGTAAAGCAGCAACTCTTTTCCTGCTTGCGAGAAGACCGATGGCTACTTTTGCATCCGGATGTCCTTTCACATGATTAAAGATCATGGCCGGTCCCTCTTTTGTAGGACGCTTTACTGTTCCACCGGCTCCTACATAACGGTATACACCTGCAAGCTCTGCCATCGGATCTACTTCCACATCTGTCTCGATCAGCTGATCCGGCATCCGTTCCAGAAGTGCCAGGGCACTTCTTAAATCTCTTACTTTCTCTGCCATAAAAACCTCCTGCATTCTCTTTATTTCCTGATGTTATTTTATCTCTTTTTCACGTGGTCAATCAATTCTTTCTATGGTATAATTGTTTCCAATATGGAATGATTCGGTTAAAAATCAATATCCTATGAAAGGCAGGTGTTATCATGACTCTCGAACAGATCGACTATTTTATCTGCACGGTCCAGTCCCGGACTTTTTTTGATGCAGCGGAAACCATGCATATCTCCCAGTCCTCTCTTTCCAAACAGATCATGAAACTGGAAAAAGAACTGGACCTCACCTTATGGGATCGTAGTAAACGGACTGCTGTGCTTACTCCTGCAGGGGAATTTTTTTATAAAGAAGCACTTAAGATTTCCAGACAGTATCATCGTTCCATGGAATCAGTGTCCCATTTTAAGGACTGTGAATCCCAGACCCTTCATATCGGAACCCTTCCTTTTCTCTCCCAGTACCATCTCACTTCTGTGATCCACAGTTTCTGTGCCGCACATCCGGAGCTTTCTTTCTCTCTGAAGGAGGTGGAAGATCAGGATCTTCTCTCCGGCCTCGAAAAAAATCTTTTCGATCTGATTTTTGTACGGAAGCACATGCTGGATCTGAAACTTTATACTTTTCACGTTCTCACAGAAGACCGGTTGGTTGCCGTACTTCCCAAAAATCATCCTTCTGCGTCCAAAAAAACGGTCTCTCTTACTGAACTGAAAAGGGAAATTTTTATCCTGATGCCCCCACACACTTCCATTTACCGTTTCTGCATGCAAAGTTTTCATGATGCAGGGATCCATCCTCAGATCCTGCGTACTGCCCGTGCAGAATCCATCGTCAGCGCAGTGGAAATTGGTGAAGGAATCAGTCTTCTTACAGAAAGCAGCTTTCAGCTTTTCCGTCAGCCTTCTCTTGCTGCAGTCCCGATTAACGGACTGGAAAAATTATCCGTTGGAGTTGCCCATAAAAAAAATATGGCTCTCACATCTTCCGCAGAATGTTTTCTGCAGTATGTGAAAAGCCATATATAAAATATTTTTTCTATAATCCAAGCATCATTCCCACACCATGTACAACAAATGCAACGATCCATGCAGTGGCACACTGCATCAGTGCAATACCTGCTGCGGCCCTTACGGTTCCCATCTCTCTCCGCACAGTTGCAATAGCTGCAACACAAGGTGTATAGAGCAAAGTAAAGATCAAAAATACATAAGCAGTAAACGGAGTAAACAAAGTCTGAAGCAATGCCGTCTTTCCGCCCAGAAGAACTGTCAGCGTTGACACAACACTCTCTTTTGCCATAAAGCCGGTAATCAATGCTGTGGATACTCTCCAGTCACCAAAGCCCAGTGGGGCAAAAAGTGGTGCCACAATACTTCCGATCTTTGCCAGAAGGCTCTGATCTGCACTGGAAACCAGATGCAGGCCTGCATCAAAGTTCTGCAGGAACCATACGATCAGCGTTGCCGCAAAAATAATGGTAAATGCTTTCTGAATGAAACCCTTTGCTTTCTCCCAGATCAGCTGTCCCACGCTTTTTGCAGAGGGAAGACGATAGTTTGGGAGCTCCATGACAAATGGTACCGGCTCACCTTTATATTTGGTTTTCTTCAGGATCAGCGCATACAGAATACCACAAAGGATACCTGCAAAATAAAGACTGATCATCACAACGCCTCTCCACTGTTTCGGGAAAAAAGCACTGGTAAGAAGTCCGTAAATTGGAAGCTTGGCACTGCAGCTCATAAAAGGAGTCAGCAAAATCGTCATCTTCCGGTCACGTTCACTGGACAGTGTTCTTGTTGCCATAATAGCAGGTACGGAACATCCAAATCCGATCAGCATCGGCACAAAACTTCTTCCGGAAAGTCCGATCTTTCGAAGAAGTTTGTCCATAACAAAAGCCACCCTGGCCATATATCCGGTATCTTCCAGAATTGACAGGAAGAAAAACAAAGTAACAATGGTGGGAAGAAATCCAATTACACTTCCGATACCACTTAAAATTCCATCTACAACCAGGGACTGCAGTACTGAGCTGACACCTGCTGCTGCCAGTCCCTTGCCGATAAGAGCAATTACCCAGTCCACAGCCATGGTCATTCCATCCGAAAGCCAGGCTCCCAGATAATTAAACGTCATCACAAATACAAAAGCCATAATTCCCACGAAACAGGGAATCGCTGTATATTTTCCGGTGAGGATACGATCTATGGCTACACTTCGTTTATGTTCCCGGCTTTCTGCCGGTTTTACCACAGTTTTTTCACAGAGCTTTTCAATAAAATCAAAGCGCATGTTCGCAAGCGCTGCCTCACGGTCCAGGCCCCCATCTTTTTCCATGACATGTACCAGCTCACCAAGGACCTTTTTTTCCCCTTCAGGCAAAGCCAGACGTTCTTCGATGAGCGGATCTTTCTCCACGATCTTTGTAGCTGCAAAACGCACAGGGAGTCCTGCTTTTTTTGCATAGGGTTCGATCAGATGAACGGTTGCATGGATACATCTGTGAAGCGCACCTACCGGATCCTTCGGTGACTGATTGTCCGTACAGAAATCAATTCTTCCCGGTGCTTCTCTATATCTTGCAACATGAATCGCATGATCGATCAGCTCATCGATTCCCTCATTCTTTACTGCTGAGATTGGAACAACCGGTATACCCAGGATCTCCTCCAACTCATTGATCCGGACAGAGCCTCCATTTGCCCTTACCTCATCCATCATATTTAACGCCAGCACCATTGGAATTCCGAGTTCCATCAGCTGCATGGTAAGATAAAGATTTCTTTCAATATTGGAAGCATCTACTATATTAATGATTCCTGTAGGTTTCTCATTCAGCAGAAAATCCCTTGTTACGATCTCCTCGCTGGAATACGGAGAAAGTGAATAAATTCCGGGAAGATCCGTCACTGTCGCCTCCGGATGTCTCCGGATACTGCCTTCTTTCTTGTCAACAGTTACACCTGGAAAGTTTCCAACATGCTGATTGGAACCAGTCAGCTGATTAAAAAGTGTTGTCTTTCCACAGTTCTGATTACCTGCCAGGGCAAACGTGATCGGTTCTCCCTTGGGGATCGTGTCCCCAATCCGGTTCTTACGGTAATCACGGGCCTTTCCAAGCTCTCCAACGCCAGGATGGGCAATTGGCTGATGCCGTTCGCTCTCTTTCTTCGTTTCTGTCATCGATTCGATCCCAACGATCTCAATCTTTGCAGCTTCTGCCAGCCGCAATGTCAGCTCATATCCACGCAGCACAAGCTGTACCGGATCTCCCATAGGAGCGGTTTTACGAAGGGACACCTCTGTCCCTGGTGTAAGCCCCATGTCCAGAAGATGATGTCTCAGCTCCCCCTCGCCACGAACACTGATAATTCTGCCACATTCTCCAGTCTTTAATTTGTCCAGTGTCATATCGTCACCTCATCATAAGTACAATTTATATGGTAATACAGCTGTCTGTATTATCCACTGGTATAAATGTAACACACTTCAAGTTGTTTGACAATAACTGATTAATCTGATAAGTTTTATATAAATAACATTAATTTATGAGTTATTTATCATTAACATTTTTATTTTTTCTCATTTTAATTTAATTTAAATTTAACAGACAAGAAACTGTATCTTTTCAGCAAACATCTTCTAACATATTCTCCTCACTAAAAAAGCACAAACGACATATTACCTGTCGTCTGTGCTCTCTTATTACTTTGAATTTGTTTCAAAAAATTCTTACTCACCAATCAGCCAGTTATACATCTCTTCATACTGACGTGCGGAATTATTCCAGGAGAAATCTGCTGCCATTGCACGATCTACCAGTTTATTCCATTCACGCTTCTTATCATAATATACACTCTCTGCATAACGGATCGTAGCAAGCATTTCATGTGCATTGTAATTCACGAAGGAAAATCCTGTTCCTGTTCCCTCGAATTCATTGTATGGAATAACCGTATCCTTCAGACCGCCGGTTTCTCTGACGATCGGAAGAGTTCCATAACGAAGGCTCATCAGCTGACTTAAGCCACATGGCTCAAACAGTGACGGCATCAGGAATGCGTCAGATGCTGCATAAATTCTGTGAGACATTGCCTCATCATAGTAAATCTGTGCAGATACCTTGCCGTGATATTTCCAGTCAAAGTGACGGAACATATTCTCATAGCGTTCTTCACCGGTACCGAGGGCAACGATCTGAACCGCATCCTGGCAAAGCTCATCCATGATGTAAGCGATCAGATCGAATCCTTTCTGATCTGTCAGGCGGGATACGATACCGATCATCATGGCCTTTGGATCCTGCTCAAGTCCGAGATCTTTCTGAAGCTGGATCTTATTCTTGATCTTTTCCTTGCGGAAATTCTTCGCATTGTAGTTTCTGGTGATGTTTGGATCTGTCTCCGGATTGAATTCATTGTAATCAATACCATTTACAATACCTCGCAGGCTGTTGGCCCTTGCATTGAGAAGACCATCCAGCTTTTCACCGTAGAATGGTGTTTTGATCTCCTCTGCGTAAGTATTACTTACTGTGGTGATCGCATCTGCAAATACTATACCGCCCTTCAGGAAGTTGGCATCCTTATACGCCTCCAGTTTATCCGGTGCAAAATAGTAATCAGAAAGCCCTGTAATATCCTTAACAGTCTTAACATCCCATACACCCTGGAATTTCAGGTTATGTATTGTCATAACAGTCTTGATTCCACGGAAGAATTCATTCTCCTGGAAAGAATCGTGAAGGTAAACCGGAACAAGTCCTGTCTGCCAGTCATGACAGTGAATGATATCCGGTCTGAATCCGATCACCGGAAGAACTGATAACACAGCTTTGGAAAAGAAAGCAAATTTCTCAAGATCCCACGGTGCGCTGTCATATGGTTTCGGACCGCTGAAATAATATTCATTGTCAATGAAGTAGAACTGGATCCCATCATACTGCATCTGCATGATTCCCACATAGCAGTTCTTGAATCCAAGATCCATATAAAAATGGGTCACATACTCCATTTTATCTTTCCATTCCTGTTTCATGCAGGCATATTTCGGTAAGATCACGCGGATATCAAAATATTTTTTGTCAAAGCACTTAGGCAGTGAGCCGGCAACATCAGCGAGTCCTCCTGTTTTGATAAAAGGTACTGCTTCTGATGTAGCAAACAGAATTTTTTTCATCTGTATTCCCCTCCCTGGGTACACCCGTTTTTATTTATGATTATACTCCAAAATTCCTCTAATTTAAAGACCGATTTTTATATTCCAGTCTGATTTTATCGGCAATCAGTGCTATGAATTCTGAATTCGTGGGTTTCCCTTTTCCGGTGCTTACGGTATATCCAAACAATTCATCGATGGTATCCATCTTTCCGCGGCTCCATGCCACCTCGATCGCATGGCGTATCGCCCGCTCCACCCTGCTTGGCGTTGTCTGATGGCGTTTCGCAATGGTTGGATATAAAACTTTGGTGATGGAATTGAGCATTTCCATGTCATTGACAGACAGGATGATCGCATCCCTTAAATATTGATATCCCTTGATATGTGCCGGAACTCCGATCTCATGAATGATATTCGTCACATCGGTTTCCAGATTCCTCTCCGGCTGAGGTTTTTTGGTTTCTGTGATACCTGGCCTTGGAATCTCCCGCACTCTTCTTTCCCCGATTTTCCGGATATGTTTGATCCGGTTTAAAAGTGTGGTGTTGTCAAAAGGCTTCAACACATAGTAGTCTGCTCCAAGACTGAATGCATCCTCTGTAATCCTTTCCTGTCCAACTGCGGATAATACGATAAACACTGGAACTTTTTTGACATTTGCGTCATGGGAAAATTTCTCCATAACGGAAAGGCCGTCCATCTTCGGCATAATGATGTCG
>OLNT01002016.1_pt1 | contig 10381 bp, 10 predicted proteins | sample 1672641 | NCBI WGS metagenome assembly OLNT01 (sample SAMEA3136708, study PRJEB25190) | human gut metagenome
GACAATAATCTTTCAATTTTATATAATTATTTTAGACTATGATTGGAAGGGTGAAAACATTGGAAGAAAGAGAGATTTCTCGTGCGGTCATAAGAAGATTGCCGAGGTATTACAGATATTTGGGCGAACTGTTGGAAAATGGTGTAGAGCGGATTTCTTCGAACGATCTGAGTAAGCGGATGAAAGTAACAGCATCCCAGATCCGTCAGGATCTTAATAATTTCGGAGGATTCGGACAACAGGGATACGGTTATAATGTTAAGTATTTATACACAGAGATTGGAAAGATATTAGGATTGGAAGAAGACCACAATATTATTATCATTGGTGCAGGTAATCTTGGGCAGGCACTGGCTAATTATGCAGCCTTCGAGAACCGTGGATTCATTCTGAAAGGAATCTTTGATGTGAATCCAAGACTTCAGGGAGTATCCATCCGTGGAGTTCCGATCCGTATGATGGATGATCTGAAAACGTTTGTTCAGAATAATGAGATTGATATTGCAGTTCTGACGATTCCGAAAGAGAAAGCAATTGAAGTTGCGAATATGCTGGTTGAGAACGGAGTACGTGCGATCTGGAACTTTGCACATACAGATTTGAACCTTCCGGATAATGTTGTTGTTGAGAATGTGCATCTGTCAGAAAGTCTGATGCAGTTGTCATACAATATCAGTCGTTACAAAGAGGACCATAAATAAACTATAATACAAGAAAGCGTGTAGGAGTAGTCTGGAATACGGACATATTTTTACACGTTCTTTTGTTGCAGAGATATATCTGATGGGAGATGAATGAATATATGAAACTTCTGGTTAATGCTGCGCAGATGAAGGCTGCCGATCAGTACACAATTCAGGAACTGGGCATCGCATCACTGGAATTAATGGAGCGTGCGGCAAATGCCTGTGTACAGACGATGCAAAGTGAGAATCTGGATCTTTCTTCTGTCTGTGTGGTATGTGGATCAGGAAATAATGGCGGAGATGGATTTGCCATCGCCAGGATCTTGAAGAATATGGGGTGTTCTGTGGATACTTATCTGGTCGGCAATCCAGAGCATTGTACACCGGAGACACGGGAACAGATAAGACGTCTTAAAGAATGTGGTGGTAAGATCACAGAAGATATCCCGCAGGATAACAGCTACAGCATAGTGATAGATGCCGTGTTCGGAGTCGGACTGAGCCGTAAGATTGAAGGTACATATCGTCAGGTGATTGAACGTATGAATCAGATGCAGGGTACAAAATTTGCAGTAGATATCCCATCAGGACTTTCAGCCTCTACGGGATGTGTGCTTGGTTGTGCATTCCACGCAGATGATACAGTGACATTCGAGGTGAAAAAGATCGGCCTTGAACTGGCGCAGGGCAGAGCATATGCAGGAAGAGTGACAGTAGCAGAGATTGGTATTTCGCATGAGCCGTTATTACAGGATGCAGATGTGATCCATTCTTTTGGAAGAGAAGAATATCGTAGAATGCTTCCGGAAAGACCGGAAGATTCTAATAAGGGAAGTTATGGAAGGCTTCTTGTGATCGCTGGAAGTAAGGGTATGGCAGGTGCGGCATATCTGAATGCCCATGCGGCTTATATGACAGGAGCCGGGCTTGTCAGAATCTATACACCAAAGGACAACCGCGAGATATTGCAGACACTTCTGCCGGAAGCGATCATAACGGCTTATGATGAATTTAATAAAGAAGAAGTACTAAAGCTTCTTAAGTGGGCAGACGGTGTGTGTATTGGTTCCGGCATTGGAAGAAGTACAACATCGGAGAAGTTATTGCGGACGGTTATAGAGTACGTGGATGTTCCATGCCTGATCGATGCAGATGGGTTAAATCTTCTGTCAGATAACAAAGATCTTCTTGATCGGCTGGCAGACCGGAAGTTCATATTTACGCCGCATATGAAAGAGATGTCTAGACTTACAGGCATCCCTGTGGAAGATCTTAGAGAAGACCGGATACAGATCCTGAAGAAATTCGCTGACGGATATCAGGTAACCTGTGTATTAAAAGATTCCAGAACACTGATCGCAGATAAGGCAAATGAAATCTGCCTGAATCTTACCGGGAACAGTGCGATGGCAAAAGCCGGTTCGGGAGATGTGCTGGCCGGTGTGATCGCAGGCTTTATGGTGCAGGAAAAAGATACGAAAAAAGCAGCCAGATTAGGTACATATGTACATGGTTTGGCCGGTGACCTTGCAAAATTTGAAAAAGGCGTATATAGTGTAATGGCAAGAGATCTGATAGAATATATCAGTAAAGCATTAATGAAACTGGAGGATGAATAGCAGTGAAACATTATACAAGAGTTTTAGCCAGAGTCGATTTAGATGCGGTTGAATATAATATAGAGATGATGAAGAAAAATATTCAGAAAGATACACAGATGATGGCAGTCATCAAGATGGATGGTTATGGACATGGTGCCGTTCAGATTGCAAAGCTTCTGGAACCCAAGGATTATATCTGGGGTTATGCAGTAGCTACGCTGGACGAAGCTATTTTATTAAAAGATGCATGTTTGAAGAAACCGGTATTGGTTCTTGGATGCATTTTCCCGGATCAGTGGGATACGATGATCCGCAATGAAGTACGTATGACTGTCTATAGTTATGAGATGGCAAAAGAAGTGTCAGAGCTTGCAGAAGCCATGGGCTGTAAAGTCTATGTACATATTAAGCTTGACACTGGAATGGCAAGACTGGGATTCCAGATTACAGAGGAGAATGCCGAAGAAATCGCAAAGATCAGTAAACTGCCGAACCTGGTAATGGAAGGAATGTTTACACATTTTTCCAAGTCTGATGAAGCAGATAAGACATTTACCAATGAGCAGCTTGATAAATATCTCTGGATGAAAGAAGAACTGAAAAAAAGAGGTGTTACGTTCCAGTATTATCATTGCTCCAACAGCGCAGGTATCATTGATCTGAAAGAAGCGAATATGGATATTGTACGTGCGGGTATCACTACATATGGCATGTATCCGTCAGATGAGGTAGAGAAAGAACGGGTTCCGTTAAAACCGGCAATGGAACTTATCAGTCATGTTGCCCATGTAAAATGGCTGACAGAAGGAAAGCCTGTAAGCTATGGCGGAACGTACGTTACAACCCGTCCGACAAAAGTGGCTACGATTCCGGTCGGTTATGGAGACGGATATCCAAGAAGTCTGTCTAATAAAGGATATGTGCTGATCCACGGGCAGAAAGCACCGATCATCGGACGTGTATGTATGGATCAGTTCATGGTTGATGTGACAGCTATCGAGGACGTGGAATTCGGAGATAAAGTTGTAATATTCGGACGTGACGGAAAGGAGTTCCTGTCAGTTGATACGCTGGGAGAACTTTCCGGAAGATTTAATTATGAATTCGTGTGTGTATTGAACAAACGTATTCCAAGAGAATATATCCGCCACGGAGAAGTCGTAGAACAGGTAGACAGTTTTTAATTGCCGTGCATTCGTACAGAAGCTGCCGGTGGCAGGTTCTGTAGATATCGTAAAACTTTGCAGAATACATCTGAGAAAAAAGGAAATACTTAGTATATCTTAAGAATCGGAGTGTGAAGCAAAGTGCAGGTGAAACGAGGAGATATCTATTATGCAGATTTAAGTCCGGTGGTGGGATCGGAACAGGGAGGAATCCGTCCGGTTCTGATCATTCAGAATGATGTGGGAAACAGACACAGCCCAACTGTTATCTGTGCCGCTATCACATCCCGGATGAATAAGGCCAAACTGCCAACGCATGTAGAAATCGATGCAAGAAGATATCATATTGTAAAGAATTCAGTGGTTTTACTGGAACAGATCCGCACGATCGACAAACAAAGACTTAGAGATCTGGTATGTCATCTGGATGAAGAGATAATGAACAAAGTAGATGAGGCAATCCGAATCAGTTTCGAGCTTCATACATAGAAGAAGGAGTTAAGGATAATTAATTATGGAAGAGGGAAGTTTGTTCCAACGAATGAAACAGATATTTCATGAAGATGAAATGGATGAAGAGATGCAGAAAGAAGCTGCAGCGCTGATCCGCAATATTTTCCGCTATATGGATAAAGATGCGAAAGACATTATGACCCACCGTAAGAACATTGTTGCAATTGACGGAGACTGGTCTCTGGAAGAAGCATTAAAATTCATGCTGGATGAAAGATTTTCAAGGTTCCCGGTATATCAGGAGGATATTGACGAGATCATAGGTATTATCCATTTAAGAGATGCAACATCCGGTTATCTGGATGAATCAAAGAGAGGCTGTCCGGTGAAAGAATTGAAAGAATATCTCCGTCCGGTTACATATATTCCTGAAACCAAAAGCATCGATACTTTATTTAAGGAGATGCAGTCCACAAAGAATCATATGGTGATTGTTCTGGATGAATACGGCCAGACGTCCGGACTTGTTGCTATGGAGGATATTCTGGAAGAGATCGTCGGAAATATCCTGGATGAATATGATGAAGAAGATGAGATGATCAAGAAGCAGAATGACGGAAGCATGATCGCAAATGGCCTGACAGAGCTTGAGGATCTGGAGGATCTCATTCCTGTTACATTCGACAAAGAAGATTATGAGACGTTAAATGGTTTTCTGATTGATGAACTGGAACACATTCCGGGTGAAGATGAAAAGTGCGTAGTAGACTATGAAGGATATCGTTTTACCGTTTTACAGGTAGATAATAATATAATTCAGACAGTTAAGATTGAAAAACTGCCCGAAGCGTGATAGAATAGATAAAGTGTGTAATAATACAATTTTTATAAAAGATAAAACAAAATAGATAAAGAGAGGTAAAAGACATGTCAGGACATTCAAAATTTGCCAATATTAAGCATAAGAAAGAGAAAAATGATGCTGCCAAAGGAAAGATCTTTACAAAGATCGGTAAAGAGATCGCAGTAGCAGTAAAAGAAGGCGGAAGTTCAGATCCTTCTAATAACAGCAGATTGAGAGATGTAATCGCAAAAGCAAAATCCAACAACATGCCAAACGATACAATTGAAAGAAATATCAAACGTGCATCCGGAGATATGAGTGCAGCAAACTATGAGCACATTACATATGAAGGATACGGACCGAACGGTACAGCTATCATCGTAGAAACTCTTACAGATAACAAGAACCGTACAGCATCTAATGTAAAGAATGCATTCACAAAGGGAAGCGGTAACGTAGGAACACCTGGATGTGTATCATTCATGTTCGACAAGAAAGGTCAGATCGTGATTGACAAAGAAGAATATGAAGGCGATGCAGATGAACTGATGATGCAGGTACTGGATGCAGGAGCAGAGGACTTTGTAGAAGAAGAAGACAGCTTTGAAGTACTGACAGATCCTGATGATTTCAGTGCGGTACGTCTTGCAATGGAAGAAGCAGGAATCCCGATGGTATCTGCAGAAGTAACAATGATCCCTCAGACATATGTAGAACTGACAGATCCAAAAGACATTGCCAATATCCAGAAGACGCTGGATATGCTGGATGATGACGATGATGTTCAGGATGTATATCACAACTGGGATGAATAAAATGTATGCAACACCTCCATACTAATAAAAAGTATGGAGGTGTTTTTATGAGCGAAGAGAAAAAAGAAAAAGAAAAAAGTGCAGAGCCGACAGAAGAATTAAAAGAAACCGGTAGTGCGAATCTTGAAGGAAGCCGGGACAACCACAGAATCAAACTTCTTACGATAGTGGGTGAAATTGAAGGACATGAAGCGGTATCCGGGAATACAAAGGCCACAAAGTATGAACATCTGCTTCCTATGCTGGCCGAAGTCGAAGACAGCAGTAAGATTGATGGTCTTCTGATTCTTCTGAATACACTTGGAGGAGATGTAGAGGCGGGACTTTCGATTGCAGAAATGATCGCTTCTTTGAGTAAACCTACAGTATCCCTGGTGCTTGGCGGCAGTCATTCGATCGGCGGACCACTGGCAGTGTCGGCCGACTATTCATTTATCGTGCCAAGCGGAACAATGGTGATACATCCGGTGCGGTCTAACGGGATGTTTATCGGAGTTCAGCAAAGTCTCGATAACATGATACGTACACAGGACCGGATCACAAGATTTTTGTCAGAACATTCTTCTATGAAGCAGGAGCGGATCGAAGAGTTAATGTTAAACCCTACAGAGCTGGTCAAAGATGTTGGGACACTTCTGGAAGGAAAGGATGCTGTAAGAGAAGGACTCATTGATGCTGTAGGCGGGTTAAGTGATGCATTGAATAAATTGCACGAAATGATCAGTGACAGAAATCAAAAAAAGAACGAAAATGTGTAATGACAGCAATTCCCCTAAATGCTATAATTATAATTAGTATTGCCATCATAAGGGGGAGTTTTCATGACGGCGAAGTCTACAAAGAGTAAGACGAACAGAAAAAAAACAGGTACGACTTCAAAAAAGTCGACTTCTAATAAAAAAACAACAAAGAAAAATACAAAAAAAACAACCAGATCTACCAGAACCGCAAAGTCCGGTAATAGTTTTCTGATGGATGAAATCCTGATATGGATAACACTTGCGGTCAGTATCATTCTTCTGATCAGTAATTTTGGTGTTGCAGGATTTTTAGGAGATGCCGTATCCGGAGTTTTGTGGGAGATATTTGGGGCCGTGGCCTATATCATTCCATTCGTTTTGTTTGGTCTGGTATCTTTTCAGGTGTCTAATAAAGGCAACCGGTATGCTTACATGAAGACAGTAATTGCAGTGCTTTTGCTGTTCCTTGCTGAAATTTTGCTGCAGCTCGTGGACGAACTTGGCGGAAAGATCGGAAAGGGACTGGCATCTGTATTAACGCCGGCAATCGGTGTAGCCGGAACATATGTTGTCACAGTGATCCTTATGATCATCTGTCTGGTGATCATTACAGGAAAGTCTGCATTAAAAGGTGTGAAGGCCGGCAGTGATAAAGCATATGCAAGGGCAAAAGAAGATGCAAGAAGACATAAAGAGCATGCAGAAGTCAGAAAACGTGAACGCATGGAACAGCGTGAACAACGTGAAAAGGAACGTGCTGCGGCTGCGGCAGACAGCGGCATGCACAGGCGGAGAGACAAGCATGTGGAAGGAGTATCTTTCGATACGTCTATCGCTAAGAAATCTCCGGAAGTAAGAGAACTTCCAATCGATCCAAAGACAGCAAAAGGACCGGAGAAACCGGAATTTATCATACACCGTGCGGATCCTGAGCCGGCAGATTATGGAAAAGAAGACATGACGAATGAACCGGAACAGAAGACTCCGGAATCTGAAAATGATCCAAAGACACAGGAAAAACCTGCAAGACGTAAGAATCCGAAGATGGGGGCGGCAGGAATGGCAGATGAAGTAGCAGATGTTGCTGCAAGCGTTGCCGCAGATTCTGTAAAGCCGAAAAAAGAGTATCAGTATCCGCCGTTATCTCTGCTTCAGAGAGGAAAACGCGGCGGAGGAGAATCAGATGCGCATTTAAGAGAGACCGCTATGAAGCTGCAGCAGACACTCGAGAACTTTGGGGTAAAAGTTACCATTACCAATGTAAGCTGTGGACCTTCGGTTACAAGATATGAATTACAGCCTGAAATGGGAGTCAAAGTCAGTAAGATCGTAGGTCTTGCCGATGATATCAAACTGAATCTTGCAGCGGCAGATATCCGTATTGAGGCTCCGATTCCGGGAAAAGCGGCAGTAGGGATTGAAGTACCGAACAAAGAAAACAGTGCAGTCATGCTCCGTGATCTTCTGGAATCGCCGGAATTTAAGAACAGTTCTTCTAAGATATCTTTCGCAGTAGGAAAGGACATCGGCGGAAAGACTGTGGTAGCAGATATTGCCAAGATGCCGCACGTACTGATCGCCGGCGCTACCGGATCTGGTAAATCTGTATGTATCAATACGTTGATCATGAGTGTCTTATATAAGGCAGACCCTAATGAAGTAAAACTGATTATGATCGATCCGAAGGTTGTAGAATTGAGTGTGTATAATGGTATTCCACACCTTCTGATTCCGGTAGTCACTGATCCGAAAAAAGCGGCAGGCGCACTGAACTGGGCAGTGGGAGAGATGTCAAGACGTTATCAGGCATTTGCCAAATATAATGTCAGAGATATGAAAGGATATAACGAAAAGATCAAAAGTCTTGGAGTCCAGACCGAAGAAGGCGATAAACTGGAGCTTATGCCACAGATCATTATTATTGTTGATGAGCTTGCGGATTTGATGATGGTAGCTCCGGGAGATGTAGAGGAAGCAATCTGCCGTCTGGCACAGCTTGCGAGAGCCGCAGGGATCCACCTGGTGCTTGCGACACAGAGACCGTCAGTTAACGTTATCACCGGACTTATCAAGGCGAATATGCCTTCGAGAATCGCATTCTCAGTATCATCCGGTGTAGATTCCCGGACGATTATAGATATGAACGGTGCAGAGAAGCTTCTGGGAAAAGGAGATATGCTTTTTTATCCGTCAGGATATCAGAAACCGGCCAGAGTACAGGGATCATTTGTTACAGATAAGGAAGTACAGCAGGTAGTAGAATATCTGCGTGAACATAACGGCGATGTTACATACAATCAGGATATAGAGACGCATATGAATACCATTCCTACCGGAAATCCGGCATCAGGATCCGTCGGAAGTGAAGGTAATGAAAATGATGCATATTTTGCAGATGCCGGAAGACTGATTATTGAGAAGGAAAAAGCATCTATCGGAATGCTCCAGCGAGCTTTTAAGATAGGATTTAACAGGGCTGCAAGAATCATGGATCAGTTATGTGAGGCAGGCGCCGTAGGACCGGAGGAAGGAACAAAACCTCGAAAAGTTCTGATGTCTTCGGAAGAATTTGAACAATATTTGAATGAGAAGAATGGATAAGAGATAGAATTCACAGTAGGAGGATGGCATAAGATGAGATGTAGGTATTGTGGTCAGAGAATACCTGAAGGGGAATTGTATTGCAGACATTGTGGAAAAGAGGTCCGCATTGTTCCGGACTACAACCCATTAGATGATATGCTTACAGCACAGATAAAAGGTGCAATAGACAGTGATGGCTATGAGGATGAGATGTATTATTCCCGGCCTTCACGTAACAGAGATGCAGCTGGAAGATCTACAACCGGCAGCCGTAGAGGAAATGAAAGACGCAGTACAGGTGTGGCAAGAAATAATACAAGAAACAGAAGCAGACAGATGAATGAGGATGAACGCAGACGCCGTAACCGTGAGCGTGCAAGACAAAAAGCACTTCGCAAAAAAAAGAAAAAGCGTGCACTGCTTCCCGCATTGTCCCTGTTACTTATCATAGGAATTGTTGGAATATTTGCTTATATGACATCATATATCGGTGCGGTCAACAAGGGAAATAAAGCACTCGAAAGAAATGATTATACAGAGGCAGAAGACTGCTTCAGAAATGCCATGGCAAAAGATGACACCAGACCGGAAGCATACACAGGCCTTTCAAAAGTTTATCAGGCACAGGATAATACAGAAAAAGCAGAGCGTCTGTTCTCGGATGCACTGAAAAAACAGGAAGATAATATCGAATTATATCGTGCGTGCATCAAATTCTATATCCGTTCTGATCAGAAAGAGAAGATTCCGGAGCTTCTGGATAATGCGACTTCGACGATCACAGATGAATTACCGGAATATGTAGTGAAGACTCCGAAATTCAGTCTGGATGACGGTGAGGATTATGATGATGTTCAGCAGTTAAAACTGACGGCAGAATCGGGAAATAAGATATATTATACGAAGAACAAGAAGAAGCCAACCACAGGCAGCCATAAGTACAATAGTCCGATTCAGATTGAAGAGGGAGATACAACGATCTATGCAATAGCAGTAAATAAGGCGGGCATTCCAAGCCTTCCGGTGAAAAAATCATATACCGTTGAACTTCCGATCGAAGATGCACCGGCAGTGTCCCCGTCAACCGGACAGTACAGCACTGCTCAGGAGATTGAGATTAAAGTACCGGATGGATATACGGCGTATTATACGACAGATAAATCAGAACCGACGACTTCTTCTACGAAGTACACCGGACCGGTAGAGATGCCGGAAGGAGAGACCATCTTTAAGGCAGTATTGGTCAATGCCAAGGGAAGAGTGAGCGGAATTACGACCAGAAATTATGTATTGAATTAAGATCGATATGTCCCCGGTCAAGTAGACTGGGGACATATCAAGATACACAACCGACAGATTCGATTAGATGTCTATGCCGTAGATGAAGATGATGTGATATATGAAGTGGAGGCCCAAAAAGAGAATACATATAATCTTCCGAAAAGGAGTCGGCTGTATCAGGGAATCATCGACAGTAAATTGTTGCCACCGGG
>OLNT01002025.1_pt1 | contig 10327 bp, 10 predicted proteins | sample 1672641 | NCBI WGS metagenome assembly OLNT01 (sample SAMEA3136708, study PRJEB25190) | human gut metagenome
GCTTAAAATAGATGTGTAAGATGAATGTAAATCTTATACATCTATTTTTTTGTGAAAAATACGTATAGAAAGGGGCTTTTTATTATGAGTAAAAAATTAGTGGCATTTTTCAGTGCAAGCGGAACAACAAAAAAAGTAGCACAGATGATCGCAGAGGAAGTAAAAGCGGATTTGTTTGAGATTGAGCCGAAAGTTCCATATACAAAGCCTGATCTTGACTGGATGAATAAAAAATCCAGAAGCAGTGTGGAAATGAGTGATAAAAAATATAGACCGGCGATTATGAAAAAAGAGATGGATATGAGTTCTTATGACGAGATTCTTTTAGGATTCCCTATCTGGTGGTATGTGGCTCCGACAATCGTCAATACATTTTTAGAAGCTTATGATTTCAGTGGTAAAAAGATCGTGCTTTTTGCAACGTCCGGTGGAAGTGGATTCGGGAATACTGTGAAAGAATTGCAGCCATCCGCACCGGATGCAGTGATCACAGAAGGCAGCCTGTTAAATCGTGGAACGAAACAGGAAATCAGTGAGTGGGTAAAATCTTTATAAATAACAGTGCTATGGAGGTATACAGAAAATGGGAAAAATAATACAGACAGCAGGAAGAAATGCACTTGGTGAATTTGCACCGGAGTTTGCACATTTTAATGATGATGTGCTTTTCGGTGAAAACTGGAATAACCATGATATTGACGTAAAAACAAGAAGCATCATCACAGTGGTTGCTCTGATGGCTTCCGGAATTACGGATTCTTCTTTAAAATATCATCTTCAAAATGCAAAAAATCATGGTGTGACACAAAAAGAGATTGCTGCAGTGATCACACATGTTGCATTCTATGCAGGATGGCCAAAAGCATGGGCTGTTTTCAATCTTGCAAAGGAAGTGTGGGAGGCTGGTGAAGGAGATTTGCCATACGAAGAGGAAGCGATGCGGGCGCATGCTAAAGAGATGGTATTTCCAATCGGTGCACCAAACGATGGTTTTGCACAGTATTTTTCCGGCAGAAGTTTTCTTGCACCGATCTCTACTTCTCAGGTTGGAATTTTCAATGTGACATTTGAACCAGGATGCAGAAATAACTGGCACATCCATCATGCAAAAAGTGGAGGCGGGCAGATTTTGGTATGCGTTGCCGGAAGAGGATATTATCAGGAAGAAGGTAAAGAAGCTATAGAAATGAAGCCAGGTGACTGCATCAATATTCCTACAGGTGTTAAACACTGGCATGGTGCTGCACCGGATGAATGGTTTTCTCATCTGGCAATAGAGGTTCTGGGCGAAAATGGTTCTAATGAATGGCTTGAACCGGTAAGTGATGAAGAATATGGGAAATTACAATGGGCAGGGGAATGAAATGTTTGATAACAGTATTGTATTGAACATTCTGTACTAAAATGTGCGCGATTCCACTAATATCATGAACTTATGGGAACGTATTGCGGATACTTTGTGAACTTTATCCTGATACAATGATTATGCTGATGAAAGAGGGCATAGATAACTGAATACAAGAAAGAGACGAAAGCCTCAGTAGTTAAGAAAAACTACCGGGGCTTTTTTTCGTGCCCGAATTTCTCAGCCAATAACTGCGGATATGTCGACATTTCAAGCACCATATAAAGCAGTGTTGGTATCTTTGTATGAATATGCTATACAAAGTGAAAATGAAAAGCTTTGTGGCAAAATCAAAGAAGTATTTGACCTTCAGTTTGATGATTTACCAAACAGATTCAGAAGGCTTGGATTGGATGACAGTCTGGTATGCCCTTCTTATGTCATTAATACATCTTTTTTACAAGAGAAAATAAAGAGGACAAGAGATGAAAATCCGGAACTTCGTTATCATGAAGATAATGAGGAGTATTTAATCAGGAAAACAAAGAAACAATATACGCTCTCGATCCGGTGGAGGAATGGGAGACATGTAAAAATTAATTTTTAAATAATGAATGCAAAAAAAACATTAACGAAATTTGAGAATTAATATTGTTAAAAAATACTAATTGACAATTTCAAAGTGAATGATATACTAAATACATAAAAACGTTTGCGCAAACGTTTATCTACAGAAAGTTCAATCAGGAGGAGAAAAAATGCAGAAAAATAATATGTCTTTTTTAAAAAATCTTACAACAGTAGCAGATGCAAGAACTGCCAGAGCTTCAAGTTGGGATCAGAGTGGCAGAAATAAAGATTACTGGCTTGTAAATGCAGGGGATACAGCGGTTATGGCGGACGTTGAAGGACCAGGTTGCATCAATCATATCTGGGTAACGACTTTTTGCAGAGAAATTCTCGGACCGTCTATTCAGCATCCGGTTTTAAGTGGCTCTGTTGCACCGGTAACTGAAATGGAAAATGCGGAAGGCGTTAACTGGGAAATCAATGATCCGGATTATTACCGTAAGGTCCTGATTCGTATGACCTGGGATGATTTTGATGGTCCCAGTGTGCTGGCACCGCTGGGAGATTTCTTCTGTATTGGTCATTCTATGCCGTCAAGTTTTTCGTCAATTCCTTTTAATGTATCTTCAAGACCGTGTGAGGAACTGACTTTTGGTGGAACGGCTTCCATGAACTGCTATTTTCCGATGCCGTTTAACAAACGGGCCAAAATAGAAGTTATCAATGAAAATGAAAGACCGCTTGGATTGTTTTTCCATATTGATTATGAACTTTATCACGAAGAGACTCCGGATATTGCTTATTTTCAGGCAGCATGGAGACGTGATATGCCATGCAGTGGCTGGGGAAATGATCTTTGCGTAAACTCTCCGGAAGTAAACAGTGTTCCTAATTTTGACGGTAAAGAGAATTTCCTGATGCTGGATACAAAAGGCCGTGGTCATTATGTTGGTTGTAATCTTTCTGTGCTTCATTTCCAGGGCAGCTGGTGGGGCGAAGGCGATGACATGATTTTGATTGATGATGAAGAAGAACCAAGTATTAATGGAACTGGTGCAGAGGATTATTTTAACCATGCATGGGGAATGCAGAGAAATCAGTCACCTTATAATGGTACGATTATGCATGACGGAGATACAAAAGGTTATCAGGTATCCTATAGATTCCATCTTACAGATCCGATCCATTTTAAAAAGCATATTCAGATCAGCATGGAACATGGTCATGCAAATCATCTGTCAGATGACTGGTCATGCACAGCGTACTGGTATCAGGCAGCTCCTGTTACTTCAGTAACGATTCAGCCGGTAGAAGAGAGAATTCCGCTTAAGAGAACTTTTGATATTCCGAAACCGGCTCATCAGGTAGAACTTACACCGGAGATGCAGGAAGCTTACAGAAGCAGAAATGAAAGAATGGAAAAATTTAAAGTTGAAAAGGCTGAACAGATCAGACTCAATGCAGCAAGAACAGCACCGTCAGAAACTGGAAACAAAGAACTGGCACATAAAGTAAAGAAAGAATTTGATAAAGAAAAATAAATAAGCACGTGTGTAGCAAAAGGAGGGGCTTTTTATGAATTTAAAAAAATTTTTATCAATGATTATGGTTTTGAGTATGACAGCAGCGGTATTTACCGGATGTGGAAGCAGTTCAGACAGTACATCAGATGACAGTGCAGTAGCTGGAAAAAAAGGAACAGAAAATAATACCGGTGAAGAGGATTCTTCAGAGGGCGATAAAGAAAAACTTACTTTCTGGGATTTCCATACAGGAACTGAGGCAGATGTTATTCAGGATATGGTAAATGCATATAATCAGTCACAGGATAAAGTCAAGGTTGAATATTCAAGTGTCAATCAGACAGATTATACGACAACACTTGTGACAACCGCATATGCAAATGGCGAATGCCCTGATATCCTCTGGGTGGAACCGGCGACTTTTAAAAAATTCTCGGATGCGGAAATGCTTGCAGATCTTTCTTCTTATTATACGGATGATCTGAAAAAAGATATTCTTCCGTCGTTTCTTGAAGCGGCAAGCGGAGATGACGGAAAAATCTATACACTGCCATTTGAGTGTGAAACCCTTGGACTGTTTTATGATGCAGATGCACTTGAAGAAGAAGGTATTGAACCACCGAAAACATGGGAAGAACTGAAAAGTGCAGCTGAAAAACTCACAACAAAAGACAGATACGGAATTGTTCTTCCGGTAGAAAAAACAGCATATACGTTGTTTAACTGGTGGCCATTTATGTGGATGGATGATGCAGACATTTATGATGCTGATGGAAATGTAACGGCCGGCAAAGACAGCATGGCAGATGCTCTTGATTTCTGGGGTTCATTTTATCAGAATGAATACTGCCCGTCATCATTACAGAACGGACCATGGAGTATTGATAATGTTGCAAATGGCGTCGCAGCTATGCAGATTGGCGGAACATATATGATAAATGCAGCAGAAGAATACAACAAAGATGGGCATAATATTGGAGTTGTACCACTTCCGTCACCGAAGGGAAAAGATCCTGTAACTGTTGCAGGAGGTCAGATGATGGCAGTTTCCAGCCAGAGCAAAGATGTTGATGCAGCAGCTGACTTTATTTTCTGGTGCTTTGGAAGTGATGATACAACTTATGTCACAAAATGGTGTACAGAAGCCAAATTTGCATATCCGGCGCGCCAGTCTGTAATTGAAGAAAATAAAGAACTTTTTCAGGAAGGCATGAAGGCAATATTCACCGAATTTTATGATACGGCAAGACCTGAACCACAGTATTCATCTGAAGTAACTGATATTATGGGAGATACATTGCAGTCTGTGATGTTTGGCGGAAGTTCAGGAGCGGATGCGGCACAGTTGGCACAGGAACAGATTGAGGCATTAAACTAAAATATTAAATCAAGAGGTAGAATTATGAAGCAGAAAGGAAAAATGTCCGGTAAAAAATTGAAACAGATGTTTGTAACATATACATTTGTTCTTCCTGATTTTATTGGTCTTCTGGTTTTTATTATCATACCAATCATATATTCATTTTATATGAGCCTATATGACTGGAACTTCGCTAACATTAAGCAATTTATCGGAATACAGAATTATGTCACAATGTTTAGTGACTCTGAATGGTGGCAGTCTCTGGGAAGAACTTTTAAATTAACTTTACTGTATGTTCCGGCATTATTTATATTATCAATATTATTTGCAGTTTTGATTAACTATGTCAAAAACGAAAAAGCTGCCGGATTTGTAAAAACAGCTTTTCTGCTTCCATATTCTATCACATCTGTAATTGCAAGCTGTCTGTGGATGTTTCTTTATATGGACAGAAGTGGATTTATCAATGTATTTCTGAAGGCCTTTGGACTGAAAGGAGAAAAGTTTCTGGGATCTACTTCTCAGGCAATGGTTTGCATTGCAGTTGTTTTGATATGGATCAATCTGGGTTATAATATTATTCTTTTTCTATCAGCAATTACAAACAGTTATGCTGGAATTCTGTTACCGGCATTGTTTAATGCTTATGGTATATTTCTGTTCAGACAGTTTTATATGAGTTTCCCTGCGGATCTTGAAGAGGCTGCAAAACTCGACGGATGTTCTACATACAGAATGTTTTTTACAATCATATTTCCGCTTTCACGACCAATTATTATCCCACTGAGTATTGCTTTTTTCCTGGGGAACTGGAACAATTACCTGTGGCCGTTGATTGTAAATAAGAAACCGGAATATCGAACAGTTATGGTTTATCTTGCTAACATGGTAGGCGGCTATAATACTAAGTGGAATGTGGTTATTGCAAGTGCAATGCTTGCATGCCTTCCGGTATTCTTGATATCACTTCTTCTGCAAAGTCACCTGCAGAACAGTATAAAAATGTCTGGCATCAAATAGGAGGGAAAACTTGTGAAAATCAGAGAAAGTTATGGAAGCAGGCGGTATGAAGAAGAATACAGGGCAGCTCTGGAAAAGTCAGTACATTATTTCAGACAGAACAGCTGTATTACAGAACTCAGAAAAATGGGTTATGCTCAGACGAAACTGCAGGTAGAATATGAAGCAGAAGAGTACGGAAAGAGTGAAATCTGCTGTCTAGATGCAGAAACAAATACTTTTTTTAATTCAGAATCTGCAGAAAAATTTATTGCAGAAAATGATCTTTCGAAGTGTGAAAATGTAAACATTTATGGTGATATCAGGCAAATCTATTGCTTTGGATACGATGATAAAAAAGTGGTTTACGCATTGACAGAGTCTGATGGTATGCAGAACTACATCACGATTCCCTATATTTCGGGAGAAAACGGGGAATTTTGTACAGATATTTCTTCTCACAGGATCTGGAAGCGTGAATTTAGCGAAAAAACATCAAATTTGGATTGTGCACTGAGATTTCGTATAGCACCGGATACATGGCCGAATATAAAAATCAAAGAGGCAGACATGTCTCCCGATGATATTTTTGCACATGCTTATGAAGCCATATTTAACATGGAAATAAACAGTGAAAAACAGGTTGAAATTCAACTTCCATATCAAAAACTTTGCTGGAATTCTGAGAAAAAAGTGCTTACATGTGGAAAGTATCAGATGGAAATAAAATGCGATAAGAAACTGTCTTTTGTCACTATATTTGATCAGTATCTGACGGAAATAATCGCAGATAACAAAGTATTGGTACTGCTAAATAATCTGACTAATAAAGCAAAAGAAATCAGTGTTATTGATATTAGTGGAAATCTTGGGAAAATCCGAGTAGGCGAAGACAATGATCCACATATTCAAGTAGAAACGGATAAAGATACAGAGACTGAGATTGTTGTATATGGACTCAGAGGACTGGCATACAGTAAAGATGCGACAGAAGCATTGCGAAGAAAAAAGAAAGAGGACAGGCTTATTTTCGCAAATGATAAATTCAAAGTTTTCGATAACCATGTTGAAGACAGCTGTTATGGTAGACCAGATGCTTATATCATCAGTCCGGAGGAAATTGTGTCAGCAGACAGGATTCTTGAAGAATTTCAGTGGAGAAAAACGAAATGGGGCGACATGACAAGAAAGTCATGGAGAACTGATAAGTGGACCGCAGATCTGTCACTGAAAAAATATCCGACACTGAAATCTGCTTCAGATATTCTTTCAGCAACATGGAATCTGGCGATGACAGTCTTCGATCGTTGTACGAATGGTGGCTATGCACTCCCTGGGCAGGAGCATCTGTGGCAGGCAGGACTCTTTCAGTGCAAAGGTGAAGGGTTTGGAGTCTGGCTCAGAGACTCTGTACATATAGCAATGCGTGGCGGAAACCTGATCGATCCGGAAACAGCAGGACGCTCACTCTTGTATGCTGTAAAAAAAGGATTTGACAATGGAAGTGACGGACCGGCAATGGGGGCTGTTGGATTGTGGGATTATTATCTGGCTACAGGTGACAGAAGTGCACTTGAAGAGGGATATGAAACACTGTTAGAAACAATGACAGAAATTGAAAACAGATATAATGAGGAAAAAGGTCTTGTACGTGCAGAACAGTCTACTTCTAATGATGCGTTCCCTGAACCGGAAAATGCAGGATATTCACTTGGCAGTGAATGTTATTATATGAAAGCATATGATTCTATGGCCAAAATAGAAAAGCTTTTGCATGGAGAAAATGAAAAATCCAAAAAATGGAGTAAGATTTCCGAACAATTATGTGAAAAAATCCGTGAAGAATACTGGAATGATGAGGCAGGATACTTTACAAGTGGTCCAAAAGGCAGTGAAGCATATGAAAATCAGATATGGGAGACTTCCGGTGAGGAAGCCGCTCTGTGGGATAAGTTCCATATTGCAACACCGGAGCAGAAAAGAGAAATCCTGAACAGTGGAATACATACTGCAATGACTCCATATGGAATACGTTTGTTTCCTCATCGCAAAGAGCATAATCATTTTGTAGGACCAGTCTGGCCGGTGTGGGAATCAGGATTTGCTTCTGCTGCGGCTGAATCGCAGAATAAAGAATTATTGCTGACTATGATTGCACAGCAGATGAGAACAGCTGTTTTGCATAAAAATTTCCATGAAGTTCTTGAAGCGGATACAGGAAAATCCTGGAGATGGCCCGGACAACTTTGGCATGCTTGCGGGTTTGCAGCTCAGATTTTATATGGTGTTTTCGGAATTAGTTATGATGAACAGGGCATGAGATTTAATCCGTGTGTTCCAGAAATATTTAAAGAGATTGAAATACAGAATCTGAATTATCAATCGGCAAAATTAACTGTTAAAATAAGTGGAACTGGAACTGTCGAATGTGTTATACTGGATGATGAAAAGGTTGATTTTATACCATATAGTCTGACAGGAAATCATATAGTCCATATAAAATTAACAGAAACAGAGAGTGAATGTATATGAAAGCAAAGATTACAGATGTGGCTCAAAAAGCCAATGTTTCTATATCTACAGTGTCGCACGTGTTGAATCATACACGTTTTGTATCCGAAGAGACCAGAAAAAAAGTCATGGATGCAGTAGAAGAATTGGGGTATTCACCAGATGCGTCTGGCAGGACTTTTCGTACCGGAAAAAAAATGATGATAGGACTTGTTGTACCGGATATTACAAACTCTGTTTTTGCTGCACTTATTGAAGATGTAGATGATGTGATATCAAAGCAGGGATACAATCTGGTCATTTCCAATACAAGGGACTGCCTCAAGATGGAAAAACAGGCACTGAGAAATCTGGCTTCGGGGGTCGTAGATGGGATTGTAATTGCTTCTACATCAGAAGATTTTCAGACAATAAAGAGGCAGATACCGGACAAATTCCCAATGATATTTATGGATCGGGTGCTCCCGGACAGAAATTATGACAGTGTTATTCTTGACTGTCAGGAGGCAACTGCAAAGATGCTGGAAGAAATGATCCAAAATGGTTTCAGAAAGATTGGTTTTCTGGTTGGATTGCCACAGATTAGTCCGACTTATGAAAGGGTAAAAGTATACCAGCAGATTTTGAAACAATATGAGATACCGGAGACAGAACAGTATGTTCGATATATTGACCGAAAAAAAGACACCTATGATGTAGCTGGCGAATTGGTAGAGGCCGGATGTACGGCAATTATAGCCACAAATACGGCAATGACTCACAGTGTACTGAACTATGTGGAGGATAGAAATCTGAAACTCGGCGAGGAAATTGCAGTAGGTGGTTTTGTGGATTCTGATTTTGCAAATCGCTTCATGCACAGGATTCCAGTGGTATATGAGCCAATGAAAGAAATGGGAAAACTTGCCGGAGAGATGATTGTAGAAAAAATCGAAGATAAAAATAGAAAAATTCCTGTTAAAACGCTGACATGCGAATATGACTCTAATGATTTTTATAAAAAATAGGCAGGGAGAACGAAATGGAACAGGAAACACAGACACCACACAAACGAAGAGCACGATATAAGGGAAATACTCCGGCTGGAATGCCTGCATGGTGAAGGTCATATGTATGCAACAGATGTGGATCAGGAGGAATCTGCATAGCCTCGTAAGCGTCTGGCAGAGCAGAGCTTTGGAGAGGACATTCTGACGGTCAAACTTCAGAATTTCTGTACAATCGATGAGATTGCAAAAGAAGCCGGTGGATTTGATTTTATTCTTGCAGATTTCGGGGGATCGTTCATGCAGATCGACAATCTGAAGCGTGGTTTTTCTTTCCGTGCAGACGGACCGCTTGATCTTCGCCTGAATCAGGAAAAGGGAATCAGCGCGGCAGAGCCAGATCCACAAAAATGTGCTGGCGGTTAAGGCATGCGTCCGTCCTATATGCTAAAAATGAAGATTCTGTGAAGCGAATCAAAAGTATTGACAGTAAAACAAAGAATTATTACAATAAGCCTATCATAAAGATATGTTAAACGAGGCTGTTACAGTAGATAAATGAACTGCTCCCCGTCAAGTAGACAATTGAAAAAATATAAATTTTTCGGGGATGTGAAAAAACTCGATTGAGTTTTTTCGCATCTCCCTTTTTGTACCTGTTGTGTATAAATGACTGAAATCATGCGCAAAGAAAGCGCACTTCCCCTACCCCATAGAAATTCTTTTTTTGAATCTATGCGGCAGTTCTGTTTCTCATCTTTTTTTTCTGATATTTATATAGATTATGGCCTATCGCCACGAGTAAAACTTCCAGTTTGACTGAATGAATGCCTCTTCGGACAATTCTCTTGTACCAACGGTCGTTTTTCATTATTCCGAAAGTGCCTTCTGCTTGTATCGAACGGTTCGATTCTTATCTGTTTTCTTACATTTCTCTACATATGGACATCCACTACAGTCTTCGCATTCATACAGTTCTTCCTTACGTCCGTATTGATTTCCCCTCACATTTTTTCTGTATAAAAAATGG
>OLNT01002034.1_pt1 | contig 10293 bp, 8 predicted proteins | sample 1672641 | NCBI WGS metagenome assembly OLNT01 (sample SAMEA3136708, study PRJEB25190) | human gut metagenome
TTTAATTCCGTGTCATTGACCTTGTATTTCAACTCACGCCCTCACGGAGGGCGACACTCCCACGGTGCCGGTATCGGATCATCCTTTTGTATTTCAACTCACGCCCTCACGGAGGGCGACCATTCCGCCAGTCACCAGTAAACGCGTATTTAATATTTCAACTCACGCCCTCACGGAGGGCGACTACGGATGTTTAATTCCGTGTCATTGACCTTGTATTTCAACTCACGCCCTCACGGAGGGCGACCTGATCCGCAAGCGGAAGCTCATGGAAGCACAGAAATTTCAACTCACGCCCTCACGGAGGGCGACACCCTTGACCTCATCAACCATGTTCAGCTCATCATTTCAACTCACGCCCTCACGGAGGGCGACGACGCAGAGAGCAAGGCACAGGAAGCCGACAGGCTGAATTTCAACTCACGCCCTCACGGAGGGCGACGTTGGTGGGCGGTACTTACTCCAATGGAAGTGATGATTTCAACTCACGCCCTCACGGAGGGCGACTTTATTGGCGGTTGCGATACCATTGCACAATATATTTCAACTCACGCCCTCACGGAGGGCGACAGCAAATTTAGACAAATTTTTCTTCTAAATCGCGGCTATGCTTATTTAATATCTCTATATTTTCTTCCTCATTTCATCTCCCTCCTCCCCCAAATTCTATCTTTTCAGCAAAAATCCTTTAAATTTCAAGTGCGAATCTTCCTGCTTTTTTCTGTGCACTTGGCATTCGCACTACAGAATCAGTGTGTCCATCACGTCAAATCCCGCTTTTGCACCAACATGTTCTACTTTGTTTTTGTACTTTTCACCCAAATAGTAAAACCGCAAACTATCGGTCTCTTTATCTATGATTTTTTCTAGTATATCTTTTACCTGTCGGCACTTAGCCGCATCCATCTGGCACTCGAAGACAGAATTTTGGACTCGCTGGCCGTAATTGGTACATTCTTTTGCTACCTTGCGCAATCGCGTTCTGCCTGCAGCGGTTTGTGTATTTACATCATATGTGATCAGCACCAGCATTAAAAATCACCTACTTCCACAAAAATGGCGGATATTCATCCAGATCCCCTCGCAGGAAACGTGCCAGCAGCATGCTCTGTGCATATGGAACCATTCCCCACTCGATCTTTTCGCCTAAAAATGGATGCGTAATCATCTCCTGTTTTTTTCCCTGCCATGCACTAAGAAAGGCTTTTCGTCCCTCCTCCGTCATAATAACGGCACCGTTTTCCTTAGTTAAAAAATATTCTGGCTTCATAATCCTCTTGTTGATAAGTGTCAGAACAAACCGATCTACCATAACGCTACGAAATTCTTCCATCAGATCCAGCGCCAATGACATTCGTCCCGGACGATCTGTGTGGAAAAATCCAACATATGGATCCAGGCCCACTGCTTCCAGCGCCCCGCCGCACATTCCTGCCAGTAAAGAATATCCAAACGAAAGCATCGCATTCACATTATCTAACGGTGGTCTCTTATTTCTTCCATGAAAATAAAAATCCTCTTTCTGCTGCAGAATAAGTTCATCAAAAGCGGAAAAATATACCGATGCAGCTTCTCCTTCCAGTCCTAAAAGTGTTCCCGCATCTTCACATTCTCTGATTTTATTCATACTCTGCCCCAGAAAAGCTGATTTTTTCTTAAGCAATTCTGCATCCAGCCGCATACTGTAATCTCTGGCGGCTCTCTCGAGCACCCACCTGGCATTATAGACCTTGCCAAGAATAAAATTCTTTGCTATTTTGACGCTTTCTTCTTTTTTCTCACTGATGCGGTATTGTGTTTTTCGCAGTGTCACATTTCCCTTTTCTTCTCCGCTGACTCTCGCCAGAAAACGACCATTTCCGGACATAAAGGATAATTCAATGTTTCTTTGCGCGCACGCCCCCATTAATGCCGGACTCGCTCCTGTATAGCCAAAGGTCACGATCGCCTGTAAATTATGTAAAGGGATTCTTCCTATTTCCTTTTTATCCTCCATTACTACGACATTTTCCCCATCAAGTGAAAGATAACGATTTCCATAAGTAATATACAAGGTATTCAGCAATCTTTTCATAGATTTTCCTCTTCCTGCATTCTCTTGGTAATGTATTCCGCAACCAATTTATTCTTATTTAAAACCGGCAGACAAATATCTTTCAAGGAACATGCATTACATTTCCTGCTTATTTTTACTTTCGGTGTATACTGTTGTTCATAATACTTATGCATTTCTGCAAATATCTGCTTCACTTTTTCCCGGATTGCATTATCAAATTCTACCTTATGGCGTCTGCGGACTTCACCGTAATAAAGATATCCATACTCGATTTCACAACACAGCATTTCTTCCAGACAAAACGCCTGCGCTGCCAACTGCAGGATATCCTCTTCTCCTTCTTTTGGTTTTCCCCGCTTATATTCTATTGGCACTACACGATAAAATCCTTCTTTTCCATGCAGTGAAATCCCCTCTCTCACCCGATGAAATTCCACCACATCGCACTCGCCGCTCACTCCCATTTCGCAGGAGTGAACCGGCATCGCACGCACAATCAGCAGATCTCCTCTTTTTTCTTTGAGACCCGGATTATGTGCATTTTCATGAAGAATCTTTCCCTCTACCGTGCGGACATTCTCCTGCCACTGCATCTCGATATATGCAAGTGCCCATTGGCGCCGGCAGAATGCAAAATGTTGAATTCCTGACAACTGCAGATAATCATCCTCATCATACATTCCAATTCACCCCTCACGGAAAACGACCGTATCTTTAGACAAAATCAAAAATCTCCGGTTCTCTGCATCCTTCTACATTCCAGGTAATATCATAATCCTTAAAGCTTCTCGGATGATCTAAATCTTTATTCCAGTCAAATCCTCTCTGGATCTTTCCACTCGAAATAGCCGGTGTTTTTTCCTCGTGCTGCCACCAATACATCCGGCATACCTCCATACTTCCTTCCGGACGTGCTGACGATGCATCATTTTCAAACAATGTCATGAGTGCTTCTTTCAGTATCTCAGCATCCTCCTGGGTAAAGCCCGTCTTTTCCGCGAGCTGCACATTGACACTTCCCATCACCTTGTATACAGCAAACCCAACTCTATGTTTCGTTCCCATCGTATCAGATGCCTTTCCTTCTTTTCCGGCCTCGCTGTTTACGCTCTTGGTGATTTGCATACTCATGATATCAATCGGAGACAGACTTACTGCCTGATGAATCGACACCGGACCGCGTACGCCAAAGGATACTGGAATTCCTTTAAATGCAAAAACCTGTCCAAATGCTCTCACATCGATCCACTCCCTGCATGCAATCTGTGCGCAGAGATCTCTGCTCGCATCTTTCTTATTTCCCATCTGTTTTTTAAGCTCCTCGCAACCATCTGCGCGCTCCTTCAGACTCTTGAATGAGTCGTCCGTTCTGTCATCTGACTGCACGAAAATTTTCTGTCCCAGATCCTGCAGGCGGTTTCGGATTTTTCGTTTAATGCAGACATCTGAAATTTCCCCATATCCATCCAGATTAATTCTCGGACGGTTTCCGTTCAGTGGATCTCCATTGGGATTTGCATTCGTTGCACTCACAAATAATGTAAAATCAATTTTTCCTTTTAATTCGCTCATTTCTTTATTCCTCCTCTGTTTTCTCTGTTTTGTAAGTTCTCAGCGCACAGGACTGACTGTGAAATCCAAGTAAATATAAGCCGCTCAAACGTTTATTCTCCTGATAATCGTTTACACTTTCAAATGCGTCCTCGATTTCGTCCAGCAGATTTTCATAAAATCTTCGTTCCGGCACTGGCAATTTGCTCAAATACGGCTGAATATTCTCTTCAATAACTTTCCAGGTTTCAAACGGTCTCTGCGAAAAATTATTCATGTATCGCTTTGCATTTGTAATTCTACTTCTGTCCTTATCCATATCAAAAGTCCGATATTCAATTCGATCTGCTACAGCAAGCAATCTTCCATACAGGTAATCTCTTTCTGTACAATTTTTGTCTACCGCCATTTTCCATTCCTCCTTATAAAGTTCTTTTCTTCTTTTTTTAACCATGGAGCACGCAAGCTGCAAAATCTGCTCCCAGTTTCTCCGTTCTTTATATGCCAATGGATTAGATGCCTTATTTATCGCCCTTTCCACATAATCAGCTGGTATTCTCTGCCCATCCCAAATACATGGCAAGATACGCTTTGCAACCTCAGCATAAAGTTTTTTGCTGTTTCCATCTACAATGGTAATACTTCCATTATTTTCTATTCCGAATAAAAGATCCGCTATCTCCTTTACTCCAACCATGCCATAATAAACAATTCTTTTTCCGTCTCTCCATTTTTCATGATGCCACCAGCAGTCCTTGTGCCATTTTCTGATATTCTCTAAATATCGCGTTTCTTCAATTTTTTTTGCTTCCACGACTGCCAGGCGCCCCGGTGTTGCTGCATCGACTCCTACTAACACCATATATTTCATAGTCGTGGGACATTTTTCCTCGTTCTGCAGCGTGCGATACCCACTCATCGCCTTCTGAAACAGCTCCGCTCCGATCGCATTGGTGTCAAACTCCGGATCTTCCAGTCCGGTATCCCATTCATCAAATTCAGATATAATATGCTCCGTATCCGAGTCCCATTGAACTTCTAATTCTCCTGCTGAATCCTCCGCTGTTTCCCATGTAACAAACACCATGGTATCATATGTGCCTCCCTGTCTGCGGATAATCCATTTCAATGCGTTGTGAACCTTCTGGGATGTTTCATTTCCAATTGCAAATGCCTCTTCTTTCGTTGTAAATCGACCACGATACGTAAAATTATCCTTATCATTTGAAGAAATCAGTTTCGCGCCGTCTCCTTCATTTCGGATTTTCTTTGGCTGTAGATAGGAAATACTTTCTCTTTTTCCACTTAAATAGCAAAGTCCCTTTTCCCCTTCCATAGACCGCTGATACTGCTGATATTTTTCCCATAAGGTCTTATCTTTCCAGCATTCATCAACTGTTTCTGTCAGTGGATTACTTAAAGAGCGCACAATAAATCGCACAAACGCTTTACTTTGATCAATTCCCTGAATCGTTTCCTTTTCTGCCAGCGTTCCATCTTCATTTTGCTTCAATACCTTCTGTTCAATCAAATCATGCATCAAACTTTTCTTCTGCAGATAATAATAAATTGCTCTTACTTTATCATGGCAAAATTCTGACTCATACCATTTTTTTAATTGTTCCATATAAATTTCAAAACAGCTTCCATCGTCCGCCACATAAAGCGGATAATCGCCCGCCAGATATCTTAAATTATCACACAGGGGATGGGCTTCTTTTCCAGATGTTCGGCTTCCTGATTTTTCTGTAACCGGAATAATGGTAAATTTATCATTTGCAGGAACCTGTTCGCCATGTAAAAAGTTACCTTCTTCATCAATGGTTACCGTAATCTGTGCCGTTGCCGTTGAGTGGAATGTTGGAAGCAGCGTATAGGGAAATTCACCACGATATTCTATTTTTCCTACCTTGTTCAGATTTTTTTCGTACAAATCCAGTGCTTCTCTTCCCCAGTTCACGTATCTTTCACCTCCCTTTTTTCATGTTCTTCTTTCTCGATATTTTCAAATATTTTCGGCTGCATTTTTCGTATATGACGTTTGATTGTACACTCTTCCGGACGGGGATAAACGATGTAGCCTCCCCTTGTCATGGTCGGATGCTCCCAGAATCTTACCGTCATGTTTCCCTGATCCTCCGACAAAACGGCTTCTTCCGCATAAGTAATTCCGTGATAAGAGAAACCGAAATCTATATCTTTTTCCATATCATCATAATATCCTGCTCCACTGCCAAATTCACACGGTTCCACAAATGCCTGACATTCTCTTGTTCCAAGAAAAATATCTCTCCGGCCTCCGCTCTTTACCATTCTTTCTGACATGCACTGATATTTTCGCTCATTTCTATCCTGTACCATGTTGACCTGATGCTCATTAAATTCAAAATGAGCACGTACCTGATAACGCACATCCTTTAAATACGTGTAGTATGCCAGTTCGTTTCCGCCATTGTATTTAATAGGACGAATACCTTTTGTTTCCGTCTGAATCCGGTTCATAACGCGAATTTCATCAATTACCCAAAAGATCGTGGGTTTCCAAAATATGCTTTCCGTAATACCTCGCAATGCCTCGTAAGTTGGAATTGAATAACTTGTTTTTTCGCCTCCAACACGCACCACCGGATCAGAAAACAATGCATAGTTCCCATACACCTCGTACTCTATGGTATTCGCATGTTTTTCCATTGTACCACCTCCAATATGTTTAATAGTTCTCAAAGTTCATCTGCGGTTCTTCCAGCACACCAACTTCATTGCTGTAATACCCTTCGCTCAACGCGAGTATTTCTTCATCACTAATTTGATATATTGCATTATTAAGACGTTCCTTCTGCACTTCTGAAATTCCAACCGTATATTTTTGCAGTTCCCGCAGCATCCTCTGCTTTTCCTCCCAAGGTAAATACTCACCATCTGCTCCAACAAATGCTGCAATCAGTTTTTTGGCCTCATCATTATAGGGAACCACAACTGGAATCTTATAGTCATTAGAAATAACTTCAAATTCTTTTCCTGCCGTTGCAAATGCCTGTGCCATTCCCCCCTTATACTCTTGTTCAAACTTATGCCAATATTGTTTTCTTCCCGGACAATTTTTTCCCAGCATTTCTAGCAAGGTCGTTTTATAATTTTTCGCCGGAAATTTCGTGATATCAGCCTGCAGCACCTGATAGTAATACTGATAATAAATCGCTATCGCTTTCGACGAATCTAATCTTTTTTCAAAAATTTCAGGCTTACTTCGAAATTGTTCTAATAATTTTTGTACTGCTCTTTGTTCTTCTTGTATCTCTGGCAGCTTTTCCAGACTTTCGGCCTCGTTTGTCAATTGTACAATGTAAATCTTTCCAAACCAGGGATACTCCTTGTGGCGATTTCCTCTTCCAGCGGCCTGGATCACATGATCCAATCCCGCTTTTGATCGAATGACACAGCCAAAAGAAAAATTTACACCCGCTTCTACAACCGGTGTACTGATGCAGATCACTCTGCCTGTATATCCGGATTCTCTATTTTTTCGTAATGCCGCATGGACCGTTTCCAACGTGTCCTCTTTATTTTGCGGGCAAAGTTTATTGCTCAGGTGAAAAACTTGATCTTCGTCTGAACAGCTGCTTTTTATCTTTTCATATACTTGTTTTGCACATTCGGTTGTATTTACTATGACCAGCACATTTCGAAATGTCTCAGCTTGCTGCAACGTAAAATCACAGAGATCCTCAATTTCCATTCCGCCCGGATACGCTTCTGTTTCTGTCAAATCTACGATATCCGTTCTTCGAAAGGCTTCTTCATACTTTTCTATGATTTCCGTCATCTCCATGCATTCACTTAAATTATTCTCTTTCAAATCTTTAATGGATGGCTGGGTAGCTGAACATAATACAACATCCGATTCCGCAAAATTGGTAAGAAAATTTACTGCTAAGTTAAAAAGTTCCATACACTTCTTCGGAATGGCCTGTACCTCATCAAAAATAATCACGCTGTTACATAAGGTATGCATTCTGCGGATATCTCTTTTCTGTCCCGAAAAAAGTACATTCAATACCTGTACAGCTGATGTCATAATAATTGGTACATCCCATGTTTCTGTCAGTTTTTTATAGTCTTTCTCCTGCTTTTTCTCCGAAAGAATCACATTGCAATGATGTTCCAGTACGATATCCGGATCGTCAACTGCTCTCCGGATCTCATCGGCATTCTGACTTAAAATACTGTTAAATGGGGCAACATAAATAATATGCTGTTTTTGGGTCCGCTCGGCACGATACAGTGCAAAGCGCAAACTACTTAATGTCTTTCCAGCTCCCGTTGGTACTGTCAGACGATACAGTCTCGTTTCTTTTTCTGCCTCTTCATAGCACCTCTCAGAAATCTCCTGCCGGACTGCCTGAAGACTCTGGCCATTTTCTGCCTTGTTTCGAATTTCATGATTAAGATAGTTCTCAAAACATTGTATACTCTGTTGCCATATTTTCTGTATTTCTTTCTTTGAAATACGTTGTTTCAATTCTTCATTCTGAAAAAATTTTTCCGTATCTGTCCAATCACTGTCAAGCAGCATAGAAAGCAATACTCTGAAATACATTCCAATATAAAAATATCCATTTCCACAATGACGATTTTGTTTTGTGCTTTTTCGCACAAACATTCCTATTTTTTTATTAATCTGAACATATTGTGCATCTGCTGCTTCGCACACTTTTTGGATTTTCTCTTTATCAAAGATCTGAAAAAATCTTTCCTTCACAATGTCTTCCTGACACTCTTTTTCCGCTCTGCGTTCCTGTAAGGTACACCCGCTTTCAAAATCAATACAGTCGCTGATTCCATGATGTGAGTACACAACTGTACTTAACAGCTCTGCTGCTGTTTTCTGCCGCATCATTTTCCATAGCATCCGTCCACCTGCGGTTGAGTGATCCAAATCGTTTCGGTGTGCCTGATCCCCCTTTTTCAAGATATCTTGAAAATCTTTCTGCACATCATCAGAGAGTTTCCCCGCATCATGAAAAAGTGCGGCCGCCTCGACAAGTTTCTGAATCTCTCCCATAGGACAAATGCTTTTTGCATATGATGTTACATTATCTGTATGTTCCTGAAAGCTCTGGGTACGGCCTGTTTCAAAATCCACATGTGCAAGATAAATGTCACTTGTTTTATTTTCGTTTGTATTATTCATCACTTTCTCCTTTTGTCTATTTTGTTTATTTTTCGGAGTCAAGTTCTGATTTTTTATTCATTTTTACCACATTATAGCAGACTCCGACCTGTAGCGCAATATATTTTCAAACTTTTGTTCGATCATATATTTAGTTTATACCTCATCGTTTTCTACTTTGACATGTCAAATAATTCTATTCAAAATCCTTTTTACCACCTCTCCTCTTAAATCGCATTTCTGCCTTAGTATCAATTTGATTTTTATTTTCACATTGGGAATTTACAAAGATTTTTAGATTTTGTAATTCTTCCTTTGTGTGTTAGAGTATTTTTTACTCTAAAATTATAGAAGACTTTACAAATTAGAAAATAACGTATAGAATAGTATATGTTCGTAGTTTACTATTCTTTTTAGATCTTATTTCTAAATTGAATCAGTTTTCTACCTGAAGAAGTTATCCGATACTGCCAATATCTGATAGCTTCTTCTTTTATATTTTCACTATATCACCTTTTCTACTAACATGCAATACAAATTATATTTTTATAAGTTTTCAATAATGTAAAGTTTATATTATTGAATAATTCTTAAATAGTCTAAAATATAAAAAGCATCAGATTATTTTCCAATGCTTTTTACATAACAGTTATTCAAAAATGTTTTTCAACTCACAGACCTTCGTCTGAACCCGCAGAATATTTCCCGCACTCTTATTCTGCCCCTCTATCTTACCATAAATTCCGCCAACGTCAATTAGTTATTCCTCCCTTCAAATCCTCTATTTATTTTGTATATCTAAAATCCGTATATTTTTATTCTGCATTTCAATCATATTTTTGTTGAATGGACTACAAGAAACTGTTATACTCAATATACGGGTGCTGCCATAACGGTAGGCGGTTAGTCCTTCTACGGAGGGACTGTGACTCTCCGATTACATAGAAACCCTTTATATGGGAATTCCTTGGAAAGGAGGGCTAAGCCATGAGTATTATCGACTTCATAGCAGTTGTAAGTTTCGGCTTAACCTGCTTTAGCCTTGGATACAACTTCGGCAAAGATACTGCGAAATCACAAAAATAGCCGCCCAGTCCTGCAAACTTTGGCGACTATTTTTACATAAACCAATAAATATGGACTAACCGTCTATCGGTAGCACTCTTTTCAATATCATAATATCATGCATTTCAGAATATGTCAAAATCTTCTTTTCACATATCCCGAAATCTCCGATACCTCTCCTCTACCAGTTCTTCCCCATCCATCTTCTCATACTTTTCCAGGAATCTCAGAATTTTGCCTCTCAATTCTTCACACACCACTGGCATTGTGTCCACCGTAAACTCCCCCGGCTCTTCCACAATCTCTTCTACAATTCCCAGTTCCTTCAAATCCCCCGCCGTCAGCTTCATCACCTCGGCGGCCTCCGGCGCGCGTTTGCCGTCTTTCCACAGGATGCTTGCAAATCCCTCCGGCGACAGGATGGAGTAGATGGCATTCTGCATCATCCACA
>OLNT01002056.1_pt1 | contig 10181 bp, 9 predicted proteins | sample 1672641 | NCBI WGS metagenome assembly OLNT01 (sample SAMEA3136708, study PRJEB25190) | human gut metagenome
AGCGTCGTTTTACGCTGGCTCTGGGCTATGGAATAGCAACCGTCGCGGTGCCTCTTATTTGCGTGGCCACCGGTTTCGGCATTGCGCTGCTCGCCAATCCGGCGTAATTTTCACGTTACACGGACGGTCGCTGAGTAACGTGAAAGAAATCTGAGCGCAACCGCCATCAAGGCCGCCAGTCCGGATGCGACGCTGGTGATTGCATTCGACCAGACCAAGCCGCTGCTGAAGGCCCTCGCCTCCGCGGGAGTCGACACTAAGAAGCTGTATTTCGTTGACGGCAACACTTCCGACTATTCGAGTGAGCTTGACGCCGGCCCGTTGGAAGGTTCGAAGGGCACTATTCCTGGCGTCAACCCGTCTGACGATTTCATCAAGCGTCTCGAATCCACTGATGTGGATCTGAAGAATACCACCACGTATGGTGCTGAAACCTACGATGGCATTATTCTGGCGGCTCTCGCTGCGCAGAAGGGCGGCAGTGCTGACGGCAAGACCATTCAGGCCAATATTCCATCGATGCGGCATCGAATGCAGCGCAAAAGTGGCCCATGAATGTGATTTCAAGGGGGTATCATGAAAATCACATGATGGAAATAAAGTTAGGGGTGCCTCCGTCAAACGATATGCACACCGGACTGTCGAACAGGTTCGAGAGAATGTAAATGATGTAATATTCGCGGTAAGCATGTGAGAATACAGCGATAGAACAGTGATGACGGGGAAGGTGCGATCATGGTCGGTATGCGCGATGTGGCGAAGAAGGCCGGGGTGTCTCTGAGCACCGTCTCGCTGGTGGTGAACGGCAACGGGTACGTGTCTGATGACATGCGCGAACGTGTGCGCAAAGCCATGCAACTGCTCAATTATGTGCCGAACGAGCTTGCCCGCAATCTGTATCATGATCGTACGAATCTGGTCGGCGTCATCGTGCCCACCATCCGCCACCCGTTCTTTGCAACGTTTACCGCACATCTGCAGCATGCGCTCGCTGCGCAAGGATTACGCACTATGCTGTGCTCTACCGCAGATGAGGCGGGCGGCGAAATCCAGTATGTCGACATGTTGCGTCGGCACATGATGGACGGCATCGTCATGTGTGCGCACACTTCGCATCCCGGCGATTATTGGACGTCGATTCATCGCCCGATCGTCGCGTTCGACCGTGTGCTTGGAGACGGTATTTCGTCGATCGGATCCGACCACGAGCAGGGTGGGCGATTGATTGCGCAGATGCTGATCCGCAATGGTGCCAAACATGTGGTGGTGATTGGCGGTCCGCGAGATCAATTCTTCGATTTGGCTGCGCGCGGAGAAGTCGAGGAAGGACCGTTCGATTTGGGAAAGACTACGTTCCCGACGGTGCGCTACTACCTCACGTTGGAACAGGAATTGACCTCCGCAGGCGTGAAATACGAGTATGTTGAAGCTGGCGAAGTGATGGATTTTGCCGGCTATCATCGTGCGGTCAGCAATGCGCTCGACAAGGTGACGGCCGACGGTGTCGATGCCGTGGTCAGTTCCGATATTGGTGCGTCGTTCTGCGTGCGCGAAGCGTTGAGCCGCGGAATTTCCATTCCTGACGAGCTGCAGATCGTTGCCTACGATGGTACGTATTTGACTGATTTGGCCGGCATGAAGCTGACCGCGGTCGCGCAGGATTTCGCGGCGATCGCACAGTCGGCGGCCGACCATATCGTGCAGGCTATTGCCAATGAGGAAGTGGCCGCGGCTAACGCTTCACGCAGGAACATCCCCAAGCCGTTCGAGCCGAACGTGCTTATTCCCATGACGCTGGTGCCAGGCGATACCACGCGTTGATGCTGTGCGTCTTCATGCGTGTGCCCGGGGTCTCGTCGATTTCAGCGGCGTCCACAACCAGCGGACGCCCGTCGATAGTCGTGCTCATCATCCGACTTGTGCATATGTGTCCGATTCTGCAGAAACGGACACATTGGGGCCGGACAGGCTGGGTTGTGTAGAACACCGCATCAAACCGGTTCGACACGCGCATTTTGCGGTATTGCTGGACATCAACGTCCCTTTCGAGGTAATATCAAACCGGTTCGATACGTACAAGTATGTAAAAGCACGCATACACTGCGTACACATTGCACCTGCATCCATGAACCAAGGGAGGTCCCATGAAAAACAAAGTGCAGCTCATCGCTTACGCTGATCGTCTCGGCGATGGCACTCTTAGCTCGATGACCGACATCCTGCGCACCCGCTTCGACGGCGTGTATGACGGCGTGCATATCCTGCCGTTCTTCACTCCGTTCGATGGTGCGGATGCAGGCTTCGACCCGATCGACCACACCAAAGTCGACCCGCGTCTCGGCAGCTGGGACGACGTCGCTGAACTTTCCAAGACCCACGGCATCATGGTCGATGCCATCGTCAACCACATGAGCTGGGAATCCAAGCAGTTCCAAGACGTGCTTGAAAAAGGTGAGGAATCCGAGTATTACCCGATGTTTCTGACCATGAGCTCCGTCTTCCCGAACGGCGCCACCGAAGAGGATCTGGCCGGCATTTACCGCCCGCGCCCGGGCCTGCCGTTCACCCACTACAAGTTCGCTGGCAAGACCCGTCTGGTATGGGTCAGCTTCACCCCGCAGCAGGTGGACATCGACACCGATTCCGACAAAGGCTGGGAATACCTCATGTCCATCTTCGATCAGATGGCCGCATCCCACGTCAGCTACATTCGTCTCGACGCCGTCGGCTACGGCGCTAAGGAAGCTGGCACGAGCTGCTTCATGACTCCGAAGACGTTCAAGCTCATCTCCCGCCTGCGTGAAGAGGGTGTCAGGCGCGGTCTGGAAATCCTCATCGAAGTGCATTCCTACTACAAGAAGCAGGTTGAGATTGCATCGAAGGTCGATCGCGTCTACGATTTCGCGCTTCCGCCGCTGCTGCTGCATTCGTTGAATACCGGTCACGTTGAGCCGGTCGCGCATTGGACCGACATCCGTCCGAACAATGCCGTCACCGTACTCGATACGCATGATGGCATCGGAGTGATCGATATTGGTTCCGACCAGCTTGACCGCTCGCTCAAGGGGCTCGTGCCTGATGAGGACGTTGACAATCTCGTCAACACCATCCACGCCAACACGCACGGCGAATCGCAGGCCGCTACCGGCGCTGCCGCGTCCAATCTTGATCTGTATCAGGTCAACAGCACCTACTATTCGGCGCTGGGATGCAACGATCAGCACTATATTGCGGCTCGCGCAGTGCAGTTCTTCCTGCCAGGCGTTCCACAGGTCTACTATGTTGGCGCGCTTGCCGGCAAGAACGACATGGAGCTGCTGCGCAAGACCAACAATGGCCGCGATATCAATCGTCACTATTATTCCACTGCTGAGATTGATGAGAATCTGCAGCGTCCGGTGGTGAAGGCGTTGAATGCGCTCGCCAAGTTCCGCAATGAGCTTGACGCGTTCGACGGAACCTTTTCGTACGGCGCCGACGGTGACACGTCCATCAGCTTCACGTGGAAGGGCGCAACTACCGAGGCTACGCTCACGTTCGAGCCGGGTCGCGGTCTTGGTGTGGAGAACACCACGCCGGTCGCCACGCTCGCATGGCGTGATTCCGCGGGTGAACATCGTACGGACGATCTGATCGCCAACCCACCGGTCGTCGCTTGATCGCGCGTGCATCCATAAATCTGTAATCGTCCTTCTTGTCACCTCTCCTTCAGGAAGGACGATTCGCATTCTGGTTCTCAAGAAATCGTTTTTCCCGAGAATCAGCTGAAATCCAAGCACAAGCGGGTAAGGTGTGCAGTATGTCAAAGATGTCGAACCTGTTCGATCAGGACAACATGTTCTTCACCATCATGGGTGTGTTGTTCGATCTCATCATCCTTAACGTGCTCACGTTGCTCTGCTGCATTCCGATCGTTACGGCTGGCGCTTCATTTACGGCCATGCACAACGTGCTGTGGCACATGGTCCGTCATGAGGAGACGTATGTGTCGCGCCAGTTTTTTGACTCGTTCAAGCGCAACCTCAAGCAGTCGTTGCTGCCGTGGCTGGCATTCCTGTTGGCTGCGGCGGTGCTGACGGTCGACGGCATGCTCGCTTGGTCGTCGGACGTTTTGCGTATTCCGATGATGATCGTCGTGGTGTTCGCCGGACTGGTCATCATTGCGATTGCACAGTATTTTTTCCCGTTGCTGTCCCGTTACGACAATCCCACGTCGACGATGCTGAGGAACGCGGCGAAACTCGCGCTTGGCTTCTTCCCATGCACGCTGTGCATGCTGGTGATACTTGCCGCTTTCGCCGCGTTATACGTGCAGTTTTTCGTCTACGCTATTCCGCTATTGCTGATGATGGGTATTTCGCTACCGCAATACTGCTGCGCATGGATTTACAACTGGATTTTTCGCCGTGTCGATGGTGAGATCGATACGAAGGGGCGTAAGGTTGAGCGTTCCTGAACGAGCCTTCCACAGTAATCAGGGGGCATTTCGTGACTTGGTCGAAATGCCCCCTGATCGTATATTGTGACTTATCCGAATATCGTCGCGCTGCCGGCGGGCGTATGCAGCAAGGTGCCGTCGCAGCGGGCCGCTGCGTCGCCAACCGCCAGCAGGACGTCGGCGTGCGCAAGCTGGTCCGCGTAATCGTCGGGCAGCGTGCAGCTTGCGTCGGCGTCGGACGTATTGATGGCGATTACGATTCGCTCGTCGCCTGCGCTGCGCGCGTATACCAGTGGGTGGGCATGGTCCTCGGCATGTAGGAATACGATTGCTCCGTCGGCCTGCAGCGCGGGATGAGCCAGTCGCAAGGTGTTGAACGACCGTACCGTTTCTAGCAGCGACGCTGCGTCGCCTTCCTGCGAAGCCACGTCCGGACGGTCGTCGGAGGGGTCGATCGGCAGATACAGGTCTCCGCTGTGCGCCGCCGAGAAACCGGCGTTGGTATTGCGATTCCACTGCATCGGCGTGCGTGATCCGGTACGTTCGTAGCCGCCTTCCTTCGACAGTAGCCCGTGCTCGTAGCGCATGCCGATTTCGTCGCCGTAGTAGATGAACGGGCAGCCGGGCAGGGTCAGTAGGAACGCGAAGGCGAGTTTCATCTCGTCTGGGGTGAGAGTGTCGCGCATGCGGATCATGTCATGGTTGCCCGACGGCACGCAGATGTATCCCAGTTCTTTGGTGTCGGCGAGCATGGCCTGATACGTGTCTACGAACGCCTTGATGTCACCGTTGGCGGAGGCGGAGAAATACGGGTTCTCTCGAAACAGGTCGAGGTAGTGCGAAGGGCCGAAATGTAGGAGGAAATCCATGTCGAATCCGGAGTGCAGCGCATTGACTGGATCGCCCCATTCCGAGATCAGCACGGCATCGGGGTGGGTTTCGTCCAGGTGTGCGCGCACCTGACGCCACAGCTGTTTGGTCCAATAATAGTCGGGATCTTCCTTGACGAGGCTGCCGGCCATGTCTACGCGGAAACCGTCCGCGCCCAGTCCGAGCCAGAAATCCATGATGTTTTGGATGAGCAGGCGTCCCTCTTGCGCTTCGGGTGAGTCGGCGGCGAACTGCCAGTCTTCGGTGACGGTTCCGAATCCGTAGTTGAGGCACGCTTGCGTGGAGAAGCAGTTGACGGCCGCGGCATCGGGGCGTTCCGCGATGCCGCCAAGGAAGCCTCGGATTGATTCGTATGGCGAATTCAGATTCGGCGATTGTGTCATCGGACGCCAGATATAGCGGTCGGTCCATGCGTTGCGCGTGCCTTTGCCGGATTCCAGGAACCATGGATTGTCGATTGCGGTGTGCCCTGGCACCAGGTCGAGCAACACGTGCATGTCGAATTCATGTGCGCGGTCGAACAGTCGGTGCAGGTCTTCGTTGGTGCCGTAGCGTTCGGCGGCGGTGTAGTAGTCGCGTACATCGTAGCCGGCATCGTAGAACGATGAGTCGAAACAGGGGTTGATCCAGATTGCGTTGCAGCCGAGGTTGCTGATGTAGTCGAGTTTGTTGATGATGCCTTGGAAATCGCCGATACCGTCGCTGTTCGTATCGTTGAACGACTGCGGATAGATCTCGTAGAAAATCGCATTGTTGAGCCAGGATGCCATTTGTCCTCCGTAAAGCGCACGCCTTCGTTACGATGCACAGCTGTATCACAGGTGTTGGGACGGGCTGTGCGGTTTTGATGGTCATTATACCGCGCGCCATTTTTTATTAACTGTAATCAATCAATGATTGCAACGCCTCAAGGCGTTGCGACACGCCGATGATGAGGGGCTTTCCAAGGTTTTCTCGAACCGGTTTGACAAGGCTCGAACCGGTTTGATAAAGTCATCTATCAAGAACTGAGGAACACAACAAGGAAGGTTGGGTCTCGCTGTTCGATATCACTTCACCACGCAAAGCTGTGGGGTGGATCGTGGATAGAAAGGGATTGGAAATGAATAAGTTCTCTTCATGGAAGAAAGCCGGTGCGGCAGTCGTGGCTGCCATGATGACCGTCGGCATGCTGGGCGCGTGCGGATCGTCAAGCTCCAGCGGAACCAAGGTCACTATCTTCAACTCCAAGGTCGAGATTGAAAGCCAGATGGAGGACATGGCCAAGAAATACTCCAAGGAGAAGGGCGTAGACGTCGAGGTCTACTACTCCAACGACACCGTTTCCGCTCACCTCGCCACTAAGTACGCTTCCAAGGATCCATACACCATCTCCATGGTTGATGCCAAGGATGTCTACTCGCTGGCCAAGGAGCACGCTGTTGACCTGTCCGATCAGGATTGGGTCAAGGACACTGACTACGCCATCAGCATCGACGGTAAGACCTACGGCTTCCCGGTTTCCGTCGAAGCCCGTGGCCTGATCTACAATGCTGACGCCATCAAGAAGGTCACCGGTAAGGAATTCAAACCTGAGAACTACAAGACCCTTGACGAGTTCGAGGATCTCATCGACGAGCTCAAGGCCGGCGGCATGGAATCCCCGACCGGTGTCATGAAGGAAGACTGGTCCCTCGCCGGGCACCTCCTGCCGGAAGTCTACGAGGAGCAGGAAGATCCGGACGCCTTCTGCCATGAGCTCAAGGACGGCAAGGTTGACCTCAGCTCCAATGCCAAGTGGAACTCCCTGATGGACTTCTTCGACGTGATGAAGGACAACAACTACGCCAAGTCTTCCGCCATCTCCGCCGAGCGTGAGGTGACTGAGCAGAAGCTGGCCGAGGGCGAGATTGCTTTCATGTTCGGCGGCAACTGGGATTGGTCCGTGCTTAACCAGTACGATTACACCGAGAACATGGGCCTCATGCCGGTTCCGCAGAACACCGATGACGGCTCCAATGAGAAGCTCGTCGGCGGCGGCTCCAAGTACTTCTTCATCGACTCCTCCGACAACACCTCTGACGAGCAGCGTAAGGCCGCCAAGGACTTCCTGAACTGGCTTGCCGAAGACAAGGAAGGTCAGGAGTTCATCTCCAATGATGCCGCTCTGATCTCCCCGTTCAAGAACAACAGTATCGAAGCGGCCGATCCGCTGGGCAAGTCCGTGAAGTCCTATGCCGACGAAGGCAAGCTTATCGACAACTACAACTACCTGCCGGATGATCATTACTCCGTGTTGGGTGCCAAGTTCCAGAAGTGGCTTGCCGGCGATGAGGATCGTACAACCCTCGCCAAGGACATCGAGACCTACTGGAAGTCCGCCAAGTTTACTGGCGCAACCGCCTGAACCCACTAATAAGGCAACATGATGCAAGGTCCGCAGTTAACATCGACTGCGGACCTTACATCCCCGTCAAGAATGGGATCCATCATGAAACAAAACAAGCTTTCTTATAAGATCAGCCAGTTTCTGATGTTCGGTGGTCCGGCGACGGTACTGTTCTTCGCCGTTGTGATTCTACCGTTCTTCTATGGCCTCTACCTCACATTCACCAGCTGGGATGGCGTTTCGGCAAAGAAGCCGTTCGTCGGTCTCACCAACTATCAGGCAGCCATCGCCGACACCGCTTACTGGCAGTCGCTTGGCCGCACATTCGTCTATTCCGTCATCGCCGTCATCCTGACCAACATCGTCGCCTTCCTGCTCGCCTATCTGGTGACCAGCGGTATCAAGGGCCAGAACTTCTTCCGTGCGGGTTTCTTCATTCCGAACCTCATCGGCGGCATCGTTCTGGGCTACGTGTGGAAGTTCGTCTTCAACCGTGCATTCGTGGCCATCGCCGAAGCAGCGACGCAAACAGATCACGCATCACTGCTCTCCACGCCAAACGGCGCAATGCTCTGCTTGATCCTCGTTTCGGTCTGGCAGTACGCAGGCTACATGATGCTGATTTACGTGGCAGGCTTCATGAGCGTCGACCAGAGTTTGAAGGAAGCGGCCATGATCGATGGCTGCAACAAGGGCAAGGCGATGTGGCACGTGGTCATCCCGCTGATGCGCTCCTCCTTCGTACAGTGCATCTTCCTGAGCACCACCCGCTGCTTCATGGTCTACGACCTGAACCTCTCGCTTACCAAGGGTGAACCGTTCAACCAGTCGGTGCTTGCGGCAATGCATGTCTACAACCAGGCGTTCGTGTACAAGAACTACGGCACAGGCCAAGCCGAGGCGTTGGTCCTTTTCATCGTTTGTGCGGTGATCGGCCTGCTGCAGGTGTACGTCGGTAAGAAGGGTGAGGTGGAAGCATAATGAAGGGTCAAACCAGCACTCGCACCAAGGTTCTGCATGCACTGATGATCGTCGTTCTGACGATTCTGCTGCTGCTGTTCATCGCGCCGTTCATTCTGGTCGTGATCAACGTCTTCAAGACGAAGGCGGATATCAACACCGCTCCGATGGACTTGATTGGCAAGCATGGCTTCACTCTGGAAAACTTCCCGAGGGCCATGGACAAGATGAACTTCCTCACCGTGTTCGGCAACTCGACCATCGTCACCGTCAGCGCCACCATCCTGACTATTCTGGTTTCCGCGATGTGCGCATACGTGATTGTGCGTAACCCGTCGTGGAAGTTCTGCGGCATCGTGTTCGCGCTCATGGTGGCCTCTATGGTCATTCCGTTCCAGGTGCTCATGGTTCCGTTGGTCTCCGTCTATGGCGGTCTGTTCAACGTGCTCAATAGCCGTGTCACATTGATCCTCATGCACGTCGGCTTCTCGGTCTCCCTGGCTGTGTTCATGTTCCATGGCGCCATCAAGACGAACATTCCGAACGAGCTTGAGGAAGCCGCCAGCATTGACGGTTGCTCTAAGTGGCGCACCTTCTGGACGATCGTGTTCCCACTGCTCAAGCCGACTGTGGCCACCGTGGCCATCATTGATGCTATGGCCTTCTGGAACGACTACCTGCTGCCGTCCCTGGTCTTGGGTCGCCGCGAGCTGTACACCATCCCGATCGCAACCCAGATCTTCTACGGCACATACTCCAACGACATCGGCCTGATCATGGCGGCCCTGCTGCTGGCCATGCTGCCGATCCTCATCCTGTACCTGTTCCTGCAGCGCTACATCGTCGAAGGCGTCACCTCCGGCGCAGTCAAGGGCTGATCGAACGGTACAGAATCCGCGATCATAACTGAACAGACTCACACAACCGGCCCGGATACGAAGCGATAATCGCATCCGGGCTTTTCTTATGCGATATCGATATTGAGATTGCCGTCGCATATTTCTGCTGTCTGACAGGACGTATTGATATGGTTGATTTCGCCGAAAGAATCGCTCGAATGCACTGTTGCAGTGCGTCCGGGCGATTCTCATATGTACTGAATATTCGTGTGACATTTCGAAACGAGTAACGAAATAGAAGCAAGAACGAGAAGCGACAATATAAAACAAGAAAAACAGGAATAGAAACAAGAGATGACTGAAGACAATCAACATAATGCAGATGAGCGGCAGACTCCAATGCAGCCGCAGCCGCTGCCGGGCCAGGTATTTGTGCGCCCCGGCATCGATGACCGTCCCGATTACGAAAAAACGCTGACCGAAGAGGCCAAAGCGGCCCTGAAGCGCCTGGCCGTACAGCAGAATCCGCGCGTGCCCGAGGCTTCCAACGAGCGCCCGGAAGTGCAGCAGACCCTCCTCAACACGGAAAGTGGCTCCCCGCTGACCGCGTTCGCCCATCTTGATGCCGCCGTGCCGAACCTCGAATCGTCGTTCCTTGACCTGCGCGATCCGATGACCGCGCCCG
>OLNT01002065.1_pt1 | contig 10154 bp, 10 predicted proteins | sample 1672641 | NCBI WGS metagenome assembly OLNT01 (sample SAMEA3136708, study PRJEB25190) | human gut metagenome
TTCTGCTCCACACTTCTCTTAAATCGTTACCTGTAGATTATGGGTATTCAAAAGACTTTATAATTTTTTGAGAATATTATAAAATATGATAAATAATAAGGAGGAGCAATGATGATTACTATTAGAATCGCAACAGTAGAGGATGCAGAGTCTATCCAGAAGATTTATGCACCTTATGTCCTTAATACAACTATCACATTTGAATTAGAACCACCGACAGTCAAAGAAATGGCAGATCGTATCAGGCATACTTTAGAAAAATACCCATATCTAGTCGCAGTAGAAGAGGGAGAAGTGATAGGATATGCATATGCAGGGACATTGTATGATCGTCGTGCCTATGATCATTCTGCAGAATTATCTATTTATATCGATGATAGAAAGCGTCATAAAGGAACAGGTCATCTTCTTTATAATGCTTTGATTGACTATCTTACAAGAATGAATATTACGAATCTTTATGGATGTATCACTTATCCAAATGATGCAAGTATCGCTTTTCATGAAAAATACGGTTTTAAAGAAGCCGCTCATTTCCATGAATGTGGCTATAAGTTTGATCAGTGGCTAGATGTAGTTTATCTAGAAAAGAGATTAGATAAAACGACTGAGCCATTCATACCTTTTAAAGAACTATGTTAATAAGAGAATCATTAGAAAAATGTCCAATGAATCCTAATGAAAAAAGATTGGGACAGTACTTGACAAGTCAGGGCATACAACTAGAAAATGCGACAGTAAGAACAGTCGCAAAGGAAGTATTTTTAGCCCCATCGTCAGTTGTCCGTTTTGTACAGAAATTAGGATTTGAAGGATTTAATGACTTCAAGAAACAATATTTAGAAGAAATACGATACTTATCCACACACTTTCAGAAAATAGATAGTAATAGACCATTCTCCCAAAATGATAAGAATATAGTGATTGCGAATAAAGTAGGATTACTTTATGATGAAACGTTGCAGGATACGATTTCTTTACTCAATCATGATACACTTCAGGAAGCTATCAATCGTATCGAAAAGAAGGAACATATTGCGATTGTCGTATCAGGTGCACAGAAGGGAATTGCGTATACCTTTAAAGAAAAGATGATGAAAATTGGTAAGAAGTTAGATATTTTTGATAGCATGGATGAAGCTTTTTATGAAGCATGTTATTGTAGCAGCAATACATTATTTATTCTCATCAGCTATTCTGGTGAAACATCAAAATGTCTTTTTATCTGTCATAAATTAATTGAAAGAAAACTGTCTTTTATTACTATTACAACTTATGGGACTAACTCTCTTTCTAGTCAGTCGGACTGCTGTTTATATGTATCCACAAGAGAAAAATTAATTGATAATTTAGGTACATTCTCTTTTAATCTTTCATTACTTTATTTACTTGATGTTCTTTATGCAGGTTATTTTAATACCAGCTATGATGAACATTTAGAAAATAAAACAGTGACTTCTATGGAATGTGAAAACATATTTACAGACCATGGTAGAAAAACAGATAATCCAATCATCAAATAGAACAGTGTTCCTTAAAAACCTTAGAAATAAGGAACAAAAAGAGAACGCTGTTGTTTTCGCTTACATTTTACTGTTTTCTTTATTTCTTTTACGTATAATGTTGTTGTTGAAGGAGGAACGCAACAATGAATAAAGAAGGCGTAAAAATCGTTACTATTGGTGGAGGCAGCAGCTATACACCAGAATTAATGGAAGGTTTCATCAAGAGATATGATGAATTACCAATCAGAGAAATCTGGCTATGTGATATCGAAGATGGTAAAGAAAAACTTGAAATCGTAGGAGAAATGGCACAGAGAATGTGGGATGCATCTCCTTATGATGTAAAAGTACATCTTACATTAGATCGTAGAGAAGCATTACCAGGAGCTGACTTCGTTACTACACAGTTCAGAGTAGGTTTATTAAATGCACGTATCAAGGATGAAAGAATTCCATTTTCTTATGGAATGTTAGGCCAGGAAACAAATGGTGCGGGAGGTATGTTTAAGGCATTACGTACTATTCCAGTTATCTTAAGTATCGTAGAAGATATGAAGGAATTATGTCCTGATGCATGGTTAATCAACTTCACTAACCCAAGTGGAATGGTTACTGAATCAGTTATGAAATATGGTAAGTGGGATAAGGTTATTGGTTTATGTAACGTACCAGTAGGTGCTATGATGGATGAACCAAAAACAATCGGAAAAACATTGGATCAGTTAACTTACAAGTTTGCAGGTTTAAACCATTTCCATTGGCATAAAGTATATGATGAAAATGGTCATGAAGTGACTAAAGACATTATCAATGCAATGTATGAAGGTAAAGATATGGGTATTCCAGCTAATATTCATGATATCCCATTCTTTAAAGAACAGTTATTACGTATGAATATGATTCCTTGTGGATATCATAGATATTACTATCGTGAAGAAGAAATGTTAGCACACGGTTTAAAGGAATACAATGATCCAAATGTTGGAACAAGAGGTCAGCAGGTACAGAAGACTGAACATGAATTATTTGAATTATATAAGGATCCTAACTTAGATCATAAGCCAGAACAGCTTGCAAAACGTGGTGGTGCACATTACAGTGATGCAGCTTGTGAAACAATTGCATCTATTTATGGAAATAAGTTAAGTCATATCGTTGTAACTACTAAGAATAATGGTGCAGTACCTGATCTTCCAGTTGATTGTGCAGTAGAAGTATCTTCTTATATTGGAAGTACTGGTGCACGTCCAATCGCTTTTGGTCCATTAGAACCAGCAGAAAGAGGATGGGTACAGTGCATGAAGAACATGGAATTATGTGTTGAAGAAGCTGCTGTAACAGGTGATTATGGAACTCTATTACAGGCTTTCATAATCAACCCACAGATTGTAGCTGGTACTAAAGCTAAACGTATTATGGATGAATTATTAATCGCCCATAAGAAATACCTTCCTCAGTTTGCAGATACTATTGCAAGACTTGAAGAAGAAGGCGTAACTATCAAAGATGATGTTGCAAGAGAATTAACTGAAAAAGGATTATAATATGCATGACAGGCTCTTATGAGCCTGTTTTCTTATGTTATAATGGATTTTAGGAGGATGTAGAAATGATTAAAGAAATAGTAAAGGATAATTTCTTCTTATCTCAGGTGGCAGAAAAAGCGACGAAAGAAGATTTATATATAGGAACTGATTTAAAGGATACGCTTCAAGCACATCTTCATGAATGTGTTGGTATGGCAGGAAATATGATTGGCTATAATAAAGCAGTCATTATCTTTTTAGAAGATGAAAAGATGCATGTGATGTATAATCCTGAAATCATTAAAACAAGTGGTAACTATCATGAATGTGAAGAGGGATGTTTATCTCATGTAGGACAAAAGTCAGTTAAACGTTATGAAACAATCAAGGTCTCTTACTTTGATGAATCATTTAAGAAGAAGATTAAAACCTTTACAGGTTTTACAGCACAGATCATTCAGCATGAATGTGATCATCTAAAAGGTATACTTATCTAGATGATTTCTCTATACAGAATAGAAAACAGGTGGAGATTATGCGTTTATAACGGCATATTTATCCACCTGTTTTTATTTTATACGTCTAATGCTTTCTTAAGCGCTTCGATACTAGAATATCTCGGAGTAGAAGGATCATTCATTATTTTTCTGCCTTCTTCAATGGCAGCAGCTGTAGTATCATTAGGTATTTCAAGTTCATTGAATATTTCTTCTTTTTGATCTGTGTAGATATTTAAATTTGTAGTTGCCATGTAGAACACCTCCATTTAAGTATATCAAATATAAGAAGCTCTATCTATGCAAAAAGGCATCCCTGAGGATACCTTTAATTATGAATTGTGAGAGCACGTGTTGCGTTCATGACTGCAAGAATCATAACACCTACATCTGCAAATATTGCAAGCCACATATTCGCAATACCAAGTGCACCTAATACTAAACAGATGAACTTAACAGCTAACGCAAAGACGATATTCTGTTTTACAATTTTTAATGTCTTAGTAGAAATCTTCATTGCAAGGGAAATCTTTAATGGATCATCATCCATCAAAACAACATCTGCTGCTTCAATGGCAGCATCACTTCCAAGACCACCCATTGCAATACCAATATCAGCACGAGAGAGTACTGGTGCATCATTGATACCATCACCGACAAAGGCAAGTTTTTCTTTATCTGATTTCTTAGCTAACAACTTTTCTACTTTTTCTACCTTATCTGCAGGAAGAAGTTCACTATGTACTGTATCAATACCAATTGTATTGGCTACAAGATCTGCAGTAGAAGCACTATCACCTGTTAACATAACAGTTTCCTTAGCCCCTAATGATTTCAAACCACTAATAGCTTCTTTAGCATGATCCTTGATAATATCAGAAATCACAATACAACCTGCATATTTGTCATCAACTGCTACATATACAAGTGTACCAGCCTTTGTATAAGCACTATAATCAATGCTTTTTAACTTCATTAATTTCGCATTACCTGCAAGAATATGATGACCATTATAGTCTGCTTCTACACCATGTCCTGCAATTTCCTGAATATGATCTACAAGTGTATTATCAATCTTCTGATTATAAGCTTTCTTTAAGCTGACGCTGATAGGATGTGTTGAAGCACTTTCTGCATAAGCAGCATATTCAAGTAAGTTGTCTTTATCAAAACCTTCTGCAGGTACAACATCAGTCACTTCAAATACACCCTTAGTCAATGTACCTGTCTTATCAAATACAAAGTACTTAACATCAGATAATGTTTCTAGGTAGTTAGAACCTTTTACAAGAATACCGTTCTTGCTGGCACATCCAATACCACCAAAGAAACTTAATGGAATAGAAATAACAAGAGCACAAGGACAGCTGATTACTAAGAATGTGAGGGCTCTAAAGATCCAGTCACCAACATGGGCAGGCTGTTTCATAATTGTTAAGACAATAGGGGGAATAACAGCCAAAGCGAGCGCACTATAACATACAACCGGTGTGTAATACTTTGCAAACTTCGTAATAAAGTTTTCTGTCTTAGATTTCTTCATACTTGAGTTTTCTACAAGATCAAGAATCTTAGAAACTGTTGATTCACCAAATTCTTTTGTTGTTTTAACAGTGATACGTGCTGTCATATTAATAGAACCACTATAGATTTCATCACCACAATGGGCATTACGAGGCACACTTTCACCTGTTAAGGCACTTGTATTGAGTGTTGTATCACCCTCTACAATAATTCCATCAATAGGCACCTTTTCACCAGGATTAACAATGATTTCACTACCAATCTCTACATCATCTGGATCTACTTCTTCAATCTCTCCATCCACCATGATATTGGCATAATCAGGACGAATATCCATTAAAGCGGCAATATTCTTACGACTCTTACCAACCGCAATACTTTGGAATAGTTCACCAATCTGATAGAAAACCATAACAGCAGAACCTTCAAGATATTCACCAAGACACATAGCCCCGATAGTAGCCACTGCCATTAAGAAGTTTTCATCAAATACCTGACCATGACTGATATTTTTTATAGATTTTCTTAAAATATCATGTCCAATCACAAAGTAGGGGATTAAATAGAGGATAAACTCAACATAGCCTGGTACAGGGACAATTGTCTTAAATACAGTAATCACAATCAATAAGACAATCGCAATAATAATTCTATTTAAAACATTTTTTTGCTTCTTTGTCATTTCAATCACTCCTTATTAAAGGAAGATTTCGCAATCATCCTCAACAATTTTACAATTTTCTCTTGCTTTTTCCATAACTGCCTGAGGATCTACACCGTCCTCAAACTCAACCTTTAACTTTAAAGTCATAAAACTTAAAGTGGCATCCTTAACACCTTCAGTATTCTTTACTGCTTCTTCCATCTTATTTGCACAATTTGCGCAATCTACATCTACCTTATAAGTCTTTTTCATATTATTTTCTCCTTTACTCTTCGATATGATTCATTCCAATAGATAAAATACTTCTTACATGATCATCATCTAATGAATAGAAGATAACCTTTCCTTCTCTTCTAAACTTTACTAGTTTTGCATCCTTTAATACTTTAAGCTGATGACTAATGGCTGGTTGAGAAAGCTGTAATATAGTAGCTAAATCACCTACACATAGTTCACCTTCAAATAAAGCATAGAGAATCTTGATTCTTGTAGAATCACCAAATGTCTTAAATAAATCTGCTAAATCATAAAGATATTCATCATCAGGCTGATTCTCTAAAACCTTTGAAACAACATCTTCATTCGCATTTAAGAATTCATTTCTCTTTTCCATGGCTCCTCCTCATATAAACGTTTTTACATATTTAATTATATGAATATGTTTATATGTTGTCAATAGAAAAGCCGAAGAAACAAATGTTTCTTCGACTTGGCTGTATGTATTATTCAGTTATTTCTTCAAAATCTGAAGCAGGATGTTTACATAGAGGACAAATAAAGTTTTCAGGAAGTTCTTCTCCGCTATATTCATAACCACAGATCTTACAGCGCCATTTACGCACAGGAGCTTCTTCTTTTATATGATGTTCTTTATTCATATCTTCTACAATTACATCAGCAAGAGCTTCAATTTTTTCATAATCTGCATTTTTCATACGTGATTTAATAGTGAGCTCTTCACCGATATAATCCCAAGATAATGGTTCAAGAATAGCTTTCATAGTCTTCTTAGCACTTGGTGCCCATGTACCATTTTCAATTAAAACACATGTACGATTCTGTAAAAGATGTTCCTTGATTTCTGTCAATAAGTTCTGCATAGGTGTGAATAAACCTGCATTATAAGATGCGCTTGCGAATACTAAATGAGAATATTTAAAACTTTCAGATAAGATATAAGATGGATCAGTCTTAGATACATCATATACTTTAATGTTGTGAATACCTTTTTCACTTAACTTACTTGCAAGAATCTCAGCTGCATTGGCAGTACCGCCATAAATAGAACCATAAGCAATCATAACACCCTTGACTTCTGGTTTATAAGCAGCCCAAGAAGCAGTATGTTCTACCATTAAGTTAATATCTTCATCCCAGATAGGCCCATGCAGTGGACAAAGCATTGAAATATCGAGAGTAGATGCTTTCTTTAAGGCATTAGTCACCTGTACACCATATTTACCAACAATATTTGTATAATAACGTCTTGCTTCATTCCAAAATGATTCATCTAGATCCATTTCACTTGTAAATAGATTGCCATGAAGTGCACTAAAAGTACCAAATGCATCCGCACTAAATAAGATACCTGTTGTAGAATCATAAGTCATCATGACTTCAGGCCAATGAACCATTGGCGTAGTAACGAAGCTTAATACATGATGTCCAGTTTCTAAAGTATCGCCATCTTTGACAACTATAGCATAGCTATCTACATCAAAATCAAAGAACTGTTTCATCATACGGAATGTCATAGTATTACCCACAATCTTTACATCAGGATAACGTACTACAATATCACAAAGTGTTGCACAATGATCAGGCTCCATATGATTGACTACTACATAATCAAGTGTTCTACCATCTAGTACATGTTCTAAATTTTCTAAGAACTGATGAGCAATCGCTGCATCTGCAGTATCTAATAAGACAGTCTTATCATCTACTAATAAATAAGAATTATAACTTACACCATCAGGAATAGGATAAACATTTTCAAATAGTTCTAAACGTCTATCATTGCCTCCTACATAATAAAAATCATCACTTATTTGTCTTACATTAAACATTCCTTTTCCTCCTACTTAAAGTGGCTCAAAATCAGATGCCGGATGTTTACAGATAGGACAGATTAAATCCTCAGGTAATTCATCACCTTCATAGACCCATCCGCAAATCTTACATACCCATCCTTTTTTCTTCTTTTCTGGTTTTGGTTTCACATTCTTGAAATAATAGTCATATGTCATAGAATCATGCTCATTTAAGATAACAGCATCGTCAAGTTCTACAATAAACATCGTATGTGTTAACTCATCCAATGTTTCTATAACATGACCTTTCATATATGCATTCGCATATTGTGTTAAGTAAGGTAATGAGTCTTTCAAATCATACATATCAAAACCATCAAACTTATTAACCTCTTTACCACTCTGGAAACCAAATCGTTTAAAGATATCAAAAGGGCATGTAATATCAAGTACAGATAAAGTCATATTCTTTGACTTCATCAATACATCATGAGTGTAATTCGCCTTATTCACAGTCACTGCAATACGATAAGGATTACTTGTGAGCTGTACGGCTGTATTAATAATACAGCCATTAGACTTATTACCATCATTTACACCTAATACATACAAACCATAACTGAGTTTAAATAATGCATTCTTTTCCATGGTCATACCTCCTCTTGTTTATTATAAACGTTTACACAAAAAAAAAAACTCAGATGCGTTATTTCTGAGTTTTTGCGTGATATTTGTTTAAGATATCAGGGAATGCCTTGACTAAACGACGATGTGAATATTTCTTAATAAGATGTTCACGGTGATTATCCTTTAATTGACGTCCAATCTTAAAGATATCATCTGTTGTAATATCATTATGAATATCTAGTTCTAGTTCATCTGCAAACTTCTTAAGATCCTGAGAGACTGTCTCAAGCTTTTTCGCAAGATGAGTGGCTTCAACAAATGTAGTAATTAAGTCGCTTGTGAATAGTGTGATACATACAGTAGAAGCAATAACCATTGGAATATAATCATATTGAATAAGCATATGAGTGAGATGTGGCTGTACATTCTTTACTGCAGTGACAGAAAAGAAACCAAAAATAAAGAAGCCTTCTAAGCAGATACGACCATTCAAATTAAATCTCATTTGAGAATAATCCCACCATCTTGCATGGAACATCTTTTCCATAAAATAAGATGTGAGATATTCTATAAAGCATGCGACAATAGCCCCCTCTATAAAAATGAGAGACCAATCTTTAGAGATAGGAAATAAAGCACATACAACAATCGCACCTGATCCATAAATAGGAATGCAAGGACCAGTTAAGAAACCACTGTTATGTATCTTATGACCAGTGGCAATAGGGCAGATGAGTGATTCCCAGATCCACCCACAGAAACTATAGATAAAGAAGGAAATAACAAGTATTGTCCAGTTATTCGCAAATGCATCTAACATATATTAACCTCCTTATTAACATTTCACCCATTATAGCATTATAGGAATATAGAAACAAAGGAAACTTGAATTGAGATTTCATCTATTCCAAGTAATTTAATAATTGTTATATTTTATTATCAAATACCTCTCAAAGCCTTGAAAACACTAAGTTTATCACAGGTTAGCTTTCCCTTATTATTTCCCTTGTGTTATATCGTCCCGTCAGTGTTTACGAACTCTCATAAGGGCAAATACAAGGGCAAGAAAAATCTATAAAACAGTATAACACAAAATAAAAGTGACTTGGTGAACTGATTGAAATGCTTCTGATGTTTATAACGAATGATTGATCGAATGATAAGGAGATTCGATACGATGATAAAAATATTTGCAGAATACAATCCACACAGGAATAGCATTGATGTTTATATTTCTGCTGGTTATACGCTTCGCATTGACTGTTAGGAAGCTGAGAAGAACTTAAAGACCACTCCCGGATCGGATTGTGCACATTAAACGCACTTGCCATTGATGAGCCATTAGAACATGCCCGGTTATATCTTGACGGTTTCTCTTTCCATCTGACCGCCCCATACAGTGAAGAATGCCGACAGGCGGCGTGAGAGTATGCCAGAGAACACGATGCTGCCGACAGGCTGAAATGATGTGGATTTGTTCATAAGTTTGTGTTATATTTATTTAATAACTGGGCAACAAACAGAAAATGGAGGAATCTATGAAACATAACAACATTATAATCATGTCTGTATTAGCACTTGTGATTAGTTTAACCGGGTGCGGAAATATAAATAAGCTTTCCGAATATGACATGACCGGAATTAGCTTTATAGAATATAATGACATAGATACAGTATGCGAAGATAAAGAACTGATAACTGCTGGAAGCAATTTGCTATCTGGCCAAGAGGACAATTTGCTCCTCTCCTATGTAGTAGATAGCGCTATTGAACTTTCT
>OLNT01002067.1_pt1 | contig 10141 bp, 10 predicted proteins | sample 1672641 | NCBI WGS metagenome assembly OLNT01 (sample SAMEA3136708, study PRJEB25190) | human gut metagenome
AATCAAAGAAATGTGATATTTCCACTTGACAATCGTCATTTCATAACAGTTGTAAATAAACCAGGTAGCTCATTACCTGAAACAGGTGGTATGGGTACTACAATTCTATATGTTGCAGGTGCAGTTATGATTCTTGCTGCAGGTGCATTCTTAGTAATGCAGAAAAAAGCCGAAGATAAATAAAATAGAATAAGAGGAGTGTTCTATAATGAAAAAGACAATCATAAACGTAATTATAGCGCTACTATTCGTTATAGGACTCTCCCTAGTTATTTATCCAAGCTTTAGTAATTATTGGAATCAAAGACATCAAACCAGAGCGATTGCTGGATATGAGGAAAAAGTGGAAGACCTGACTGAAAAACAGTATGAAAAGCTCTGGAATGATGCCACTTTATACAACAAAAATTTAAGACATACAATGTATGCCTTAAATGATGAAGATAAGAAAATATACAATGAGACTCTAGATGTCACAGGAACAGGGATGATGGGTTATGTAGAAATCCCTAAGATCAATGTATCACTTCCTATTTATCATGGGACGGATGCTGAAATCTTACAGATTGCGATAGGACATATTCCAGGTACATCCTTACCAGTGGGTGGAGAAAGTACTCATTGTGTTATATCTGGACATAGAGGATTACCAAGTGCACAGCTTTTTACGGATATAGATCAGCTTAAAACTGGTGATACATTTATGCTTCAGATATTAGATCAAACTCTTTATTATGAGATCGATCAAATAAAAACTGTTCTTCCTACAGAAAAAGATGATTTGAAGATTGTAGAAGGACAGGATTATTGTACGCTCATGACTTGTACACCTTATGGTGTCAATACCCATAGATTACTTGTCAGGGGTCATCGTATCAATAAAACAAATCTCAGAGTAAGAAGAGATCTAGTTAAAGTAGATTTTGTTTTAATAGATGTTTTCTGGATACTACTTGCATTTATTCTTGCATTTATCTGGTATCTCACATCAAAAAAACATAAAGAAAGGTGATGACAGCAATTATTATGGATAAAAGCTTAAAGAAAATTATATTATGTTTTACAGTTATATTATCAGTTGCTGTATTCAATTTATTCCAGGTAGCTGCTGTTGATGTCAATAAGAAATGCTCGTTGACGCTTAATGAATGTTTATCAGGATTGAATGTTCATTTGTATCGAGTTGCGAGTATTGATGAGGTTGGCAGTTATCAATACACCGAGGATTTTAAGGAAGCAGAAAATACTACAATTGATTTAAATAAGCTAGAAACAAGTGAAGAATTAAAAAATGCAGCTATTACTTTAAAAGGTTATGCTGCAAGTCAAAAAGGCGTTATTAAACAAGCTAATTCTTCTACATTGAGTTATACTAATCTTAAAACAGGTCTTTATCTTATTACTGCTGATAATTTAGAATTAAATGGTACAACCTACACTTATTTACCTTATCTTATTTCTTTACCACAGGGAACTGATTATGATGTATCTATTGACTTTATTAAATATTCAAAAAATCCCTCTCATGAATATAAAATAGTCAAGCGTTGGGTGGATAAGGGTTTAACACATCCAGAAAAAATAGAGGTAGAACTCTATAATGGTTCTTCTTTAGTTGAAACAATCACATTAGATGCAAAAAATAACTATGCTTATTCATGGAAAACAGATCAAGCAATCAATTATAGTATCAAAGAAAAGAATGTAAAAGGATATAAAGGTATTGTTTCTTCAAGCAGTAATGAACAAAGTACAGAATATATTATTACTAATACAAGTGTTGATACACCTAGTACTAATGTAAAGACAGGAGATTCTACAAGAATCAATCATTGGATTATGTTGATGAGTGCTGCTGGTTTATTGCTTATTGTATTAGGTAAATTATTCAAACATGTAAAAGATTAGTTAATTAAAAGGCACTAGGAATGCATTTCCTAGTGCCTGTTTTTAATTCTGTTCAAAGAATACTTCTTCATCAATCATTGGGTAACATGTCAAATCTTTATTATCTAGATTTGTTTTATGCATATCCACAGCTTTAATTGTATGACCATGATAAGTTGAATAATAGTAAATACCCTTATTTAAATTACAACAAGAAGTATAAATAGTATATTCATATTTACCTTCGGCTACTTCACATAGTCCTTTTTGTTGTTCTACCGAACCAAGAATATGGAAGAACTGACTGACATTTTCCTGTTCATTTAATCCTTTAGTTACATTCATATTAGTGAATGCAACACGTACAAAACGAGATGCTGATGATAAATCACCAGGTAACCCTAAAGCACCCATACCTCTACTATAAGTAGATAAATTTACATCTTTTGAGAATGTATTCTCAGGCTGTTTAGTAGAGAGATACATATAATTGTTTAAATTAAACATCTGTTTATCAAAAGGTGGATTATTAGTTAATACACCTACAGGATTATCATAGATATGTACTCCATCTTTCATGATTTCTACAGTAATAGTCTTATTTGAGTCACTGATCATATAATGAAGTGAAGCAGGTGGGAATGATTCACTAAAAGGTGTATCACATAAATTCATTTCATTAATAAGATGAATCGCTTCCTCAACAGTTTCACATTGACATAAGATCCAAGGAATAAACTCAAAAGAACAAACATTTGTCTTATTCTCTACTACAGGATTAAAATAGGCATTTCCTACAAAGTTGAGTCCAGCCATACCTAATCCTTTTTCATTCATTGCATCATAATATAATGGATATCCATCGCTGACATGAGCCATTCCTATGATAGCATATTTGTAAGATGGTTCATCTGTATGTCTAAAACCATACTCAAAATTTCTAGGTGTTACAACAATCTGTTCACCATAAGAAAACTCATAATCTAGATTTCTTCCAAAATAACAATCCTTATCTTTAAAACATGCAGCAGTACACATAATCACTGCCTCCTTTCAACTGAATCCTAACATAAACATATAGGCATGTTAAGTCCATAGTTTGACATAATTCACACATACTTTCTAAAGAATATTCTATGTCTATTATATGTCACTAATGTGAACTGTTTGACAAAACAGTATATCAACATATAATAAAATCAAGAGGTGAATTTATGGTACAAGTAGATTTAATTACAGGTTTTTTAGGATCAGGTAAAACAACTTTTATTAAGAAGTATGCGAAATATTTAATTGATCAAGGACTGCATATCGCAATATTGGAAAATGATTTTGGTGCGATTAATGTAGATATGATGGTATTAGAAGAAGAATTAGGTAACCGATGTGAACTAGAAATGGTTGTTGGTGGAGGAGATTTAGACTGTCATAGACGTCGTTTTAAGACAAAACTCATTTCTATGGGTATGAGAGGTTTTGATAGAATATTAGTAGAACCATCAGGTATTTATGATGTCGATGAGTTTTTTGATGTACTTCATGAAGAACCATTGGATAAATGGTATGAGATTGGTAATGTGATTGCTTTAGTGAATTCTAAGCTAGAAAATAACCTCTCTAAGCAATCAGATTACTTACTAGGTTGTCAGGTTGCAGATGCTGGTAAAATCATTCTCAGTCGCTCTAGTGAAGCCACAGAAGAAGAAATTAATAACACAATCACACACTTAAATAACACAATGTCTCTAATTAAATGTAAAAGAAGATTTAATAAAGAAGACTGTCTTGATTTAGAAACACTCAATAATGATGACTTTAATTCTATTCTTCATTCTGGTTATGAATTAGAAGGCTTTATTAAGATGTTCTTTAAGAAAGAAGAAGCATTTTCTACTATGTTTTTCATGAATCAAGCAATTTCTAAAGAAGAGTTGATTCATGCAACTCAATCTATTTTTAATGATTCTGAGTGTGGAAAAGTATTTAGAATCAAAGGCTTTATACCAGAAAATAATCAATGGATAGAACTTAATGCGACAAAAGATCAGATTACTACTGAAACAATTGCGAAAGGTCAGGAAATCATTATTGTCATTGGTGAATCATTAAATAAAGAAAAGATAGAAGATTATATAAAAAAACCAGCATAGCTGCTAGTTGATGAAGTGATATATGTAGAATATGGTGGGGATCACATACCTTCATCACTTGTATTATATTGATATAAGGTAATGAATAAACCAATTTCATGTAAAGAATAAATAAAAAGGTCAGCTAAGAAGGGAATGGTTGCTGACCTCGAAGGGTAGAAAAGAGTGGGAAATCTCTTTCCAGCATTATTATATGATTTTTTTAAAAGAAATTCATTATACAAATAGATGCATTTGCATAGAAAGGAAAAGAAAGTGCATTATAAAAAGGTTAAAGGTATATTATCATCTAGCAATGGAATGAACCTCTATAGAGGATGTCTGCATGGCTGTATCTATTGTGATTCTAGAAGTGACTGCTATCATATGGATCACTTGTTTGAAGATATAGAAGTTAAAGAGAATGCATTAGAACTCTTGGATGCTTCTTTGAAAAAGAAACGAAAACCCTGTATGATTGGTATGGGGGCTATGACGGACCCTTATATTCCCTTAGAAGATCAATTGTTGTATACAAGAGGTGCATTAGAAATCATTGATAGAAATGGTTTTGGAGTTACCTTGATTACTAAATCATCACGTGTATTAAGAGATTTAGATGTATTGAAATCTATCCAGACACATTCAAAATGTGTGATACAGATGACTTTGACTACTTATGATGAAGATCTATGTAAAATACTAGAGCCCAACGTTTCAACTACAAAAGAACGCTTTGAAACATTGTTGACGCTTTATAAAGAAGGTATACCTACTATTGTATGGTTGACACCTATTCTTCCTTTTATTAATGATAATGAAGGAAACTTAAGAGGGATACTTGATTATTGCATCAAGGCTCATGTCAAAGGAATTATCTGTTTTGATATGGGAGTTACATTAAGAGAAGGCAATAGAGAATTTTTCTATTCTAAGCTAGATCAACACTTTCCAGGACTGAAAGAAAAGTATATCCATAAGTATGGAAATAGCTATATTCTCTCTAGCCTACAGAACAAACATTTGATGCGTATATTTTATCAAGTGTGTGAAGAAAATGGTATCATGCATGAACATGAAGAAATATTTAACTATCTTCGTACATATGAAGATCATAGATTAAATTTATTAGATTTCATCTAAAAACTGGACCGCAGTCCAGTTTTTACTGTATTGTATTGACTTTCTTTAAGATACGCTCTGCATCCTGTCCAGTCGCAATAATAGGCTGATAGTTATTACGATACTTAACAGAAGAAATCATACATGGAATAATCTTATGTTCCATGCTCGTGATCTTCTTATTAGTAAAGTGGAATGTCTGCTGGTAAATCATAGAATCCTTATCACTTGGATTTCTATTGCCACCAAAACAGAAGTTACTTAAACTATAAACAATAGGGGAATCCTTATATGTTTCAATCCCTTCTAATACATGAGGATGACTACCTACAACCATATTAGCCCCTGCATCAATAGTGGCATGTGCTAAATCTCTCTGCCCCTGAGTAGGACTATAGTTTCTTTCAATACCCCAATGATAATAAACAATCACAAAATCAGTTTTCTTCTTTAATTCAGTAATCGCATTCTTCATATCATCAGATACAGCATTAGGAAATGCATAACCAAGAAAACCAAACTTAATACCCTTTACTTCTTTAATATAACTTTTTGAATAACCAAAATATCCTACACCATACTCATCTAGAGTTGCTTTAGTATCATCCATTCCTTTTTGATAACGGTCCATAGAATGGTTATTTGCGACTGTCACAGCTTCAACACTACTATTAGTTAAAATCTTTGCATATTCCTTTTTACCTTTAAAAGGGAATGACTTAATAACATGACTCTCTTCATCAGTCAAAGGACCTTCTAGATTCGCAATAGTTAAATCGTCCTGTTCAAAAACACTCTTGACATTCTTTAAGAAATAATTAGGATTATTACCCTGTTTCGCATATTCCTGATCAAAAGACCCATCATATGCCTGACCTGCATAATTACCTAAAGTCATATCACCTACAAAAGACATAGTAATATCAGAATGAGTAACCTGTGCTGTTTCTTCTGTCTTTTTCTTAGTCTTCTTTGGTGTTTCTTTCTTCACTTCTTTAGCACATCCAGTACTTAATACAAGAAGTGCACATACAAAACCTTTTAAAAACTTATTCATTTTCATTTCTCCCTTGTACAAATACAAAACAATGATCATTAGACAGCTTTTCATCAAATACAAAATCTAAATCATTAAACTTCTTTAAGTCCTCTATATTTTCTATCTTTTCTTTAGCCATATAAGAAATCATTGCGCCTCTTGCCATCTTCGCATAGGTTGCCTGCTGCTTAAGTACCCCTTTAATATTTCTAAGAAACTGTATTTCTATACATTGATCATCTTTCTTTAAATAATCAGTAATGCATTTAGAATATTCTTTGGATGCGAGATTAATAATCACATGATCATCAAGTGATTCATAAATCTTACTACCCCAGAATTCATACAAATTAAGCGATTTAACGCCCATTTCTAAACGATAGGGTACAATTCCATCAGTAGGAGTTAAAACCCCATACAGCCCTGATAAAATACGTAAATGCTTGTTTAAATAACTTCTCTCTTCATCACTCATAGAAAAAGGATGAAGATACATAAACGCTATTCCATCATAAGCATGAATTGCACATGTCAGTGGTTTAAACTGACGCTCCTGTAACTCCTCAAAACACTGATGTGTTAATGATTCGTTAGTTTTCCATAATCTTCTTAACTCATCATAGGACATACTCTTAAGCTTTTCTTCTAATATATAAGACTCATTAAGAAAACAAGGTGTAGTAGGAGTAATAGAAGCATCCTCATCTACTCTCATCTTCTTAGCAGGACTCATAATAATCTTCATGATAATGCCTCAAGCATCTCTTGAGGATTATCAGCTGTCTTTACACGTTCCTTAGCCTTGATAATCATTCCTTCTTCATCAATTAAGTAAGTTGTTCTTACAACACCCATACTTACCTTCCCATAATTCTTCTTTTCTTTCCATACATCATAATCGTGGATTGTTTTCTTTTCTGTATCAGAAAGTAAAGTGAAAGGCAGTTCATATTTCTCTTTAAACTTCTTATGACTTGCCACAGAATCTTTGCTGATTCCTATTACTACCGCATCCTTCTCTAAGAATTCAGGATACAAATCTCTAAACCCACATGCCTGTTTAGAACATCCAGGCGTATTATCTCTAGGATAGAAATAGAGAATCACACGATGACCTCTATATTCTTCTAAAGTATGCATATTGCCTTCTTCATCTGGTAGATTAAAAGAAGGCGCTTTTGTATTAATCTCTAACATAATGAAACCTCCTTTTTGCATTATACCAAAAATAGAAATAATGTGCTACCTATGCATAAAAAACGATTGTAAGCATTAACATTTTAGAAACATGTTGACACATTGAAATACAGGTTTTATAATCCATTTGTCATTAAATACAATTAAATATTAAATAGGGGGACAATTATGACATTTTCATTAACTACTCGTCTCATTGCTGAGTTCCTTGGTACTGCAATCATGGTTATGATTGGTAACGGCTCAGTAGCAAACGTGGAATTAAAGGGAACAAAGGGAAGCCACAGTGGATGGATCGTCATTGCAATCGGTTATGGTATGGCCGTTATGATTCCAGCTCTTATGATTGGTAAAATTTCTGGTAACCATATTAACCCAGCATTTACTATCGGTTTAGCTGTTGCAGGTGATGTACCATTAGCTGAAGTATTACCTTACATTTTAGTACAGTTCGCTGGTGCTATCGTAGGTCAGTTTATTCTTTATCTTTGCTTCAAACCACATTATGATGCAACAGAAAATCCTGATGCTATCTTAGGTACATTCTCAACTACTGATGCAACAAACAATAAGTTCAATGGTTTCGTAAACGAATTTTTCGGATCATTCATCTTATTCTTCTGTGCATTATCTATTACTCATTCACCAATTTTCGAACATGGTAATCAGGGTGCTGGTTTCATCGGTGTTGGTTTATTAGTTATGGCATTAGTTGCTTCATTTGGTGGTCCTACTGGTCCAGCTTTAAACCCAGCTCGTGACTTAGGTCCAAGAATCTTACATGCAATCTTACCAATTAAGAACAAGGGAACTTCTCAGTGGGATTATGCATGGGTACCAGTACTTGCTCCAATTTGTGCAAGTATCTGTGCTTGTCTATTATATTTCAACATTTTCTAAGAAGCTATCAATCGATAGCTTTTTTTCTTTGCCTAAAAAAATAGGGGAGTAATAGAAAAGGATAAGCATCGAGAATGTGGTAACTGAAATGCTTATCCTATCCCATAAGAACAACTAAGAACAACTGAAATAAAGCACAAAAAAACTCAGGAACGAATCCTGAGTTATATTTATTAATGGCGCAGGTTGAGGGATTCGAACCCCCGCAGGACGTTAATCCTCTGTCGGTTTTCAAGACCGATCCCTTCAGCCGGACTTGGGTAAACCTGCATCATTCTAATGGTGGTTCCGGCCGGAATCGAACCAGCGACACGAGGATTTTCAGTCCTCTGCTCTACCGACTGAGCTACGGAACCAATTGGCGGTCTGGACGGGGCTCGAACCCGCGACCTCCGCCGTGACAGGGCGGCATTCTAAACCAACTGAACTACCAGACCAAAATAAATGGTGGAGCCTAGGAGGATCGAACTCCTGACCTCCTGCGTGCAAAGCAGGCGCTCTCCCAGCTGAGCTAAGGCCCCGATAAATGGTCGGGAAGACAGGATTTGAACCTGCGACCCCCTGGTCCCAAACCAGGTGCACTACCAAGCTGTGCTACTTCCCGTTTATAAAGATGGTGCCCTGGGCCGGAATCGAACCGGCACGGAGTTTGAAGTCCGCAGGATTTTAAGTCCTGTGCGTCTACCAGTTTCGCCACCAGGGCACACGTATGGAGGTTCCAACCGGACTTGAACCGATGGTCGAAGAGTTGCAGTCTTCTGCCTTACCAACTTGGCTATGGAACCATTGCTTCATGGCGCTCGTATAATATACTATGAATTTTAGATAATTGCAAGGGTTTTTAAGAAAAAAGTTTAAAAAAGCGCATAAAATATAATTCGTTTTCTTTGTGAGAAAACCTGATAATCGGTTTTGTGATGGAATAATCAATATAATTTACATTTCTGTTATAAATTTGTGGCGAAAAACCCACACGCTTGCGTGTGGGATGAAAGCCACATTTCACTTGATAAATACTTAGAAAAATGATATATAATCTATGTATATTAAAGTATAGAAAGTAAACAAATCATTAGTAAAAGTAACTATGATATAAACACACATACAACAAAACAACCATCACTGTAATCAGAAAAATCCTAATAATGCTGCACATATAGCGAACAATAATAAACATGCAGAACAGTGCAATCCTAATAATTCAGCATATCATTCAAGTTGTGGGAAAAAGTAACGGCACGAACTAAAAGTGACAATGTACAAATAAATATTTCCATTCCTGCTGGATGGAAAACAGAACTTGAAAACCCTGCACGTATCTATTCTGTTGAGGAAGGTGAGAGTATCATATTTCTTGACTTGCTTCGTATTGAAAATATCTGATACAGTATCACATCATCAGATATTCTAAATTCATATTTCGGGTATTAAAAGGTGATGTAGAGGAAATATTGAAACAGATTTCACAGAAAAATCTATTACCACATTAAGGCTCTTGTTGTGATGCCTGATTATATACATGTCTTTATAGATGTACCACAAACTGCTGCTTCCTTTGATGTTGTAAGAACTTTTGAAGATATAAGTGCTATTGAACTATTCAAGGCATTTCCACAATTAATACAATTCTATGCAGGATGCGGTATTTTATGGTCTAGAGGATATTTTGTATCTACAGTAATTAAGATAATATTAAGGAGCAGAAAAATGATAACTGATAAAGAACATAAAAGACATCTTAAACAATTTCATAAGCTTTCTGACAGGCATATCCTGGCTGTAGAAACCGATATGTCTTCTTCTGATATACAAAAAGACAATATGAAATGACGAGGAGGAAACAAAAAAAGTAACTCTCCTTAATTGT
>OLNT01002077.1_pt1 | contig 10107 bp, 12 predicted proteins | sample 1672641 | NCBI WGS metagenome assembly OLNT01 (sample SAMEA3136708, study PRJEB25190) | human gut metagenome
TTGACCAAGTTACTGTGAACGGAGTGAACAGTAACATTATATGCTTTAGGCAGCCGGGGCTTCAGACTTCGTGAAGCTATAGCTGTGAGTTGAAATAGTAGGAGGGTGCCCGAAATGGCAGCAAAGAAACAAAGTAACCGAAGAGGGAATGCAAAAGCCACTTCCGGACGTAAAAATACGAGAAAAAAACAGACCAGAAAACAGGTGAAAAAGCAGGGAGTTACCAGCGGATTCCAGACAGAGATCATTTTGCTGACAATTCTGGCGGCCTCGATCATATTGATCATCAGTAATCTTGGCATGGGTGGAGTGGTCGGTGCTGCGATCAGTAAGGCATCTTTCGGGATTATGGGATTGCTTGCGTATGTTTTTCCGGTATTGATCTTTGTTGGTGCTGCATTTCTTGTATCGAACAGTAAGAATCCTCTTGCATACAAAAAAGCACTTGCTGCGCTTGTGTTTTTTGTTTTTCTGTGCGGCCTGGTTCAGCTGTTGACAGAGGGATATATGTCCAGTACTACAATGTCGGAATATTATTCGACCTGTTCTACATATAGAACGGGTGGTGGTGTGCTTGGTGGAGCTATCTGCATTTCTACGACTTCCGCATTTGGTGTTGCGGGGGGATATGTGATTATTATTCTTGTACTTCTGATCTCTCTGATATTGATCACGCAGAAATCATTTTTTGGTTTTGTATTCCGTATCTGGGATGCAGTCTGTGCACTTGCCAGAGATGGACATGACATGTATATGGAGGGACAGCCGGAGCGGGATCTTCGCAAAGAGCTTCGTGTGCAGGAACGCAGACAGAGGAGAGAAGAACGGCAGGCGCAGCGTGTGCGCGAACTGGAAGAGGCTCTGGCACAGGAAAACAATGATGGAGAAGAGTCTGCGGCTAAAGAGAAGAAATCTACAGGATTTCTTGAAGGGACGCTGCTTGTTCCACCGGAAGCAAAGAAGAAAAAGAATCGTAAGACAGTGCTCAGAGATCATAAGAAGACCGCAGAAGGCATAAAAAATGATACTGCCACAGATACAGATTCCGTAGCTGCAGTTTCAGATATGACTTCAGATTTTGCAGGAAATGCAGAACACGGGGAAACTGTGAGGCAGGACCAGAAGGATGAGATGCCTGAGAATATGCCTGTGGAGAACACGATGGCGATGGCTTCACCACAGACTCCGATGTTTGAGATTCACCGTGCAGAGCCGGAAGAATTTTATCAGGAACCATCAGATAGCTATGTGCAGCCAACGGCAGAGCAGGATGTACCGGAATTATCAGAATGCTATTCTGAACCGGAGCCGGTAGAAACATATGCGGAAGTACAGCAGGTGCAGGAGCCGGTGTCTGAGAATGTTCCGGAATCTGTGCCGCAGCCGGAGACAAGACCTGCTTCACAGTCAGTAAAAAATCCGAAGTCTTCCAAACAGGAGATTGAAAGTGGAATTCAAAATATCCAGAAAGAGATTACACAGCAGAATGAAGTGGTTAAGCGTGAGTATCATTATCCGCCGCTGAAACTTCTGAAGCGTGGAGATGGCAAATCACAGGGAGACTCCGATGAACATCTTCGCAAGACTGCGAAGAAGCTGCAGGATACATTGCATAATTTTGGTGTGAATGTAACTGTGACGAATGTAAGCTGCGGACCAACTGTCACCAGATATGAATTGCAGCCGGAAATGGGCGTTAAAGTAAGTAAGATCGTCAATCTGGCAGATGATATCAAATTAAACCTTGCAACGCCGGACATTCGTATTGAGGCACCGATTCCGGGCAAAGCGGCTGTTGGTATTGAAGTACCGAACAAAGAAAATCATGCTGTTATGTTGAGAGAGATCCTTCAGTCACAGGAATTTCAGAGTGCAAAGTCCAGGCTGTCTTTTGCAGTTGGTAAAGATATTGCAGGAAAACCGGTTGTTACGGATATTGCTAAGATGCCACATCTTCTGATCGCGGGTGCTACAGGTTCCGGTAAATCTGTCTGTATCAATACCCTGATCGTAAGTATCCTGTACAAAGCATCTCCGGAAGATGTCAAATTGATCATGATTGACCCGAAGGTAGTGGAACTCAGTGTTTATAACGGTATTCCACATCTGTTCATTCCGGTTGTCACGGATCCGAAAAAAGCTGCCGGTGCATTGAACTGGGCAGTAACAGAGATGATGAATCGTTACAATACGTTTGCAGAATACAGTGTTCGAAATCTTCAGGAATATAACCGCAAAGTTGAGGGAATGCGTATTCCGGAAGGTGAAGAGCGCCCTGAGAAGATGCCGCAGATCGTAATTATCGTAGATGAGCTTGCAGACCTTATGATGGTTGCTCCTGGAGAAGTGGAAGATGCAATCTGTCGTCTGGCACAGCTTGCACGTGCTGCAGGTATTCATCTGATCATTGCAACACAGCGACCGTCTGTAAATGTTATCACCGGTCTGATCAAGGCAAATATGCCGTCACGAATTGCATTCTCTGTATCTTCTGGTGTTGATTCAAGGACGATCCTTGACATGAATGGAGCAGAGAAGCTTCTTGGAAAGGGCGATATGCTGTTTTATCCGCAGGGATATCAGAAACCGGCCAGACTGCAGGGGGCTTTTGTATCCGATGAAGAAGTCAGCAGTATTGTTGACTTCCTGGCAGAAAAGAATCCGGGAATGCAGTACAATTCCCAGATTGAACAGCAGGTAAATACGGCAGGCATGTCCGGTGGCACCGGTGGTTCTTCGGCTGACGACAGGGATGCTTATTTTGTAGAGGCCGGTAAATTTATTATTGAAAAAGAAAAGGCATCGATCGGTATGCTCCAGAGAATGTTCAAAATCGGTTTCAACAGAGCTGCAAGAATCATGGATCAGTTATGTGATGCAGGGGTTGTCGGACCGGAGGAAGGAACGAAACCTCGTAAGGTACTGATGTCTGCAGAAGAATTTGAAAATTATATAGAGGAATACCTGTAAATGGAAATTAAGATCATAACTGTAGGGAAAATTAAAGAAAAATATCTGAATGATGGAATTGCCGAGTATGCGAAGCGTCTGAGCCGTTACTGCAAACTGACATTTTGCCAGGTTCCGGATGAAAAGACACCGGATAAAGCATCTGATGCACTGAACGAGCAGATTAAGAATACAGAAGCGGAACGTCTGATGAAGCATATCCGGGAACAGGATTATGTAATTGCGCTTGCGATTGATGGTAAAATGCTGGATTCTGTTGAGTTATCCGAAAAAATCGGATGTCTGGGTGTAGAAGGCAAAAGTTCTGTCGCATTTGTGATCGGAGGCTCGTTAGGTCTTGGCAATGAAGTTCTGAAAAGAGCAGATTATAAACTGAGCTTTTCCAGAATGACATTTCCTCATCAGCTGATGCAGATGATTCTTCTGGAGCAGATCTATCGTGGCTACAGGATCCTGAACCATGAACCTTATCATAAATAAAAGGACACAAACCGGAAATAACTCCGGCTTGCAATAAATGATTTCCAAAAAAAGGAGGATATAGTGATATGACAACAGAACGAGTAGAACATATGGCAGGTGGACAGGGACATGCATTGGTGAAACGTCTCCTTGATGAGAAGCAGTTAAACGGAAAATGCAAATTATATGCGCAGGTAACTCTGGAACCGGGATGTTCTCTGGGATATCATGAACATCATAATGAGAGTGAAACGTATTATATTCTTTCAGGAAAAGGTATTTACAGCGATAATGGAACACTCCGTATGGTGCAGGCCGGTGATGTGACATTTACTCCGGACGGCAAAGGACATGGACTTACAAACAGCGGCGATGAAGACCTTGTATTCATGGCGCTGATTATTCTGGATTAATTAAAATGGAGGAACCCTGATGACGGCAGAACTGAATATTGATAAATTTGAAGATTTTATTGCGCAGTATCCGATCTTTGAATATCGTATCCTGAATACCGGAGATCTGTCTGTCGAGGAGAGAGTAAGGATCGTCTGTCAGCAGGAATGTGAACGGTATGGATCGACCTGGGCATGTCCGCCGGCTGTGGGTACTCTGAAAGAATGCGAGGAAAGAATCCGCAAGTTTGGACAGGCTGTTTTCTTTTCCAGTGTGGCAGAAGTTTCTGATCTTATGAATATGCAGGAAATGCTGCAAACAAGAGCTGCACACGAAGAACTGACAACGGAAGTTGCCCGTTTTTTGAAAGAACAGGGATTTGAGACGTTTACACTTTCAACGGAATCCTGTGATATCTGTGAGGACTGTGCATATCCACATGGCAAACCGTGCAGACATCCGGACCGAATGCATCCCTGCCTGGAAAGCCATGGCGTGGTAGTAAGTGAGATCGTAGAGAAACAGCAGATGGAGTATAATCTGGGCGGAAATACGATACTCTGGTTTTCCATGGTGCTTTTTAAATAAAATATCAGAGAATAAACAAGACCTCTCCGGCGTACATTTATAATGAGCGCCAGGGAGGTTTTTGTTATGAAAAAGATGGGACAATGGAAAGAAAATCTAGTTACCTCGCTGGAAATACCGAGAGATCTGGCAATGAAAGAAACGGTGTTTACTGTTACAGGAAAACATCAGGCAGTAGTCTGCAACTATCGAAGTGTTTTGCGGTATGAGAAAGAAGAAATAATATTACTGACTTTTCAGGGGAAACTTCGAATACAGGGAAAAAGACTGAAGATTCCGATGTATACACCTGAAGAAATGTATATTGAAGGTGTGATTACGGAGATTATCCTGGAAGGTTAGGAGGAGATTATGAAAAAGTATGCCGGGTTTCGAAATGGATACGTTCGTGTGCGGATTTATGGGGAACAGACAGAACGTTTTCTGAATCTGTGCAGAGCTCGTGAAATTCGAATCAGTGATCTCAGAAGAGAATCAGAACTGAGTCTGACAGGATGTCTGCAGATCAGAGATTTTTTCAGACTCGCTCCAATACATAGAAAAACAAAAGTAAAAATTCATATTCTGGAAAAGCATGGACTTCCTTTCTTTTTTTATCGAAGTAAAAAGAGAAAGGCTTTTTTTCTTGGATTACTTTTATGTGCAGGACTGCTTTTGTTCCTGTCCGGACGGTTGTGGGAAATTGATGTAGAGGGAAATGTCAGAAACAGCACACCTGAGATACTGGATTTTCTGGAACAAAAAGGAATCAGGCATGGAATGGCAAAAGAAAGGCTCAGCTGCAGTGAGATTGCAGCTGAGATCCGTAAAAAATATCCGGATATTACGTGGGTATCAGCAAAACTGGAGGGAACCAGACTGCTCCTTACAGTCAGAGAAGGGATATTTATACAGACTACAGAAGAAAAGGACAAATCTGCCTGTGATATTATGGCAGAACGCGATGGTGAGATCATAAAAATGATAACCAGAAGCGGACTGCCCCGGAAAAAGGTTGGGGATTTATGTAAAAAAGGTGAAATCCTGGTATCGGGAATACTGGAATTAAAGGATGACAGTCAGGAGGTTGTAAAGTATGAAGCGGTTCATGCAGATGCAGATATTTATATAAAAAGACAGAAGGCATATTATCATGAGATTCCAATGATCTATGAGACATATGAATGGACCGGTAAAAAGAAAAAGGGTATCTATCTGAAAGCAGGCAGATTTTATTTGGAAATTGCAGACAGGACAAAAAATGGCTGGTATCAGATTGCAGAAGAACAGAAAATGTATCTGACTAAAAGTTTTCAGCTGCCGTGCTCAATAGGGTATATTACCCAAAACCAGTACAGAAAGATAAAAAAAGAGTATACAAGGGAAGAAGTAAAAAAACTTGCATGGCATACTTTGCAGAGGTATGAAGAAAAATTAATGCAAAAAGGGGTTCAAATATCTGCAAATAATGTTAAAATAGAAATTGACCACAAGACCTGTGTAAGCAAAGGTTTTTTGGAAATTATAGAAAAAATCGGAGAGGAGACTCCTGTAGAAATACCGGAGCAGCCTGCAGAAAGGACAACAGAGGATGGCTAACAGCATTATCGAGCTATATACGCAGGTGCCTGCAGATCTGGAGGGAAATGTGTTCGGTCAGTTTGACGAACACCTGAAGCTGATTGAACGGACGTTAAATGTAACACTGATATCCAGAGATGGCATGCTGAAGATCCTGGGTACCGAACAGAGTGCAACTCAGGCAAAAAAACTGATAGAGGAACTGGTGACGCTTGCAGGAAGAGGCAATACTATAACACGGCAGAACGTAAGTTATGCACTGTCTCTTGCCATGGAGGAACGAAATCAGGTACTCACGGAAATAGATAAAGATTTTATCTGTAATACGATACAGGGAAGACCAATCAAACCCAAAACATTAGGACAGCAGGAATATGTAGAACAGATCCGAAAGAAAATGATCGTATTTGGAATCGGACCTGCAGGAACCGGTAAGACTTACCTTGCTATGGCAATGGCAGTTACCGCATTTCGAAATGAAGAAGTCAGCCGTATCATTCTGACCAGACCGGCGATCGAAGCAGGGGAGAAACTTGGATTCCTTCCGGGTGATCTTCAGAGTAAAGTAGATCCGTATCTGCGCCCATTGTATGATGCATTATATCAGATCATGGGAGCTGACAGTTTCGCAAAAAATATGGAACGAGGGCTGATCGAAGTGGCTCCGCTTGCTTATATGCGAGGACGTACACTGGATAATGCATTTATTATTCTGGATGAGGCACAGAATACAACACCGGCACAGATGAAGATGTTTCTGACCCGTATTGGTTTTGGCTCCAAAGTGGTTGTTACCGGTGATGCGTCTCAGAAAGACCTTCCGAGAGATGCAGTATCTGGTCTTGATGTGGCGGCAAAGGTCCTTAAGAAGATAGATGATATTGGATTTTGCCAGCTTACCAGCAAAGATGTTGTACGTCATCCGCTGGTACAGCAGATCGTACAGGCATATGAAGATTATGAAAAGAAACAGAAACCGTCCAGAAGTACCGGTGGTACAAGGACAGTCCGGAGGAAAAAGAATGACCATACAAATTGATTATGAAGCAGAACGTAAACTGGATATTGATTATGAAAAACTGGCATCAGAAGTCGCTGAGCATATTCTTGAGACAGAGAACTGTCCTTATGATGTCTGCGTAAATCTTGTGATTACTGACAACGAAGAAATCAAACGGGTAAATACGGAATTTCGCTCAATCGGGGCACCGACAGATGTACTTTCTTTCCCGATGATCCCGTTTGAGACACCGGCAGATTATTCAGTGATCGAGGGCGATGACAGCTATTTTGATCTTGATACAGATGAACTGATCCTTGGGGATGTTATGATCTCTGTAGATAAGGTCTATGCGCAGGCAGAAGAATATGGACACAGCACAGAGCGGGAATTCAGTTTCCTGTTTGCACACAGTATGTTGCATCTGCTCGGCTATGATCATATGGAACCGGATGAGGCAGCGGTAATGGAGGCCAAGCAGGCAAAGGCACTGGAGGATCTGGGAATTACCAGGTGATGCTCACCATCTGAAAGGAGAACATCTATGAAGAAGAAATTTCTGGCAGCAGTTATGGCATTGGTTATGATAGGAACGACACCTGTTGGTGTATTTGCTGATACTATGGTGAAAAGCTACCTTACAGGACTGGATGTTCCCGAATCGGAAGGCCGGGTACGCCCGGTAGCGGTTATGCTGAATAATATTAAGCAGGGATGCCCACAGAGTGGGATCGCGAATGCCGGTGTTGTGTATGAGGCACCTGTAGAGGGCGATATCACAAGACTGATGGGAATTTTTGAGGATTATAAAGATCTGGAACGGATTGGTTCCGTCAGAAGCTGCAGAGATTATTATATCTTTTATGCGAATGAATTTGATGCAATTTATGCACATTATGGACAGTCTGCTTTTGTACTTCCATATTTTGAACAGCATCTGATCGACAATCTGAATGGCGTGAAACTGGGAAAAATCTGTTATTTCAGGAGTACTGACCGTAAGGCTCCGCACAATGCTTATACAACATATGACCTGCTTCAGCAGGGTATAGACAAGATGGGATACCGCAGAGAATACAAAGAAGATTATGATGGACACTATGTGTTTGTACCTGATGGAACTGAAAACACACTTCCGCAGGGTACATCCGCACAGGAGATACATTTTGATAATTTTACAGTGAATCATCCATGGTTTGTTTATGATGAAAATACAAAAAAATACAGCCGTTTCCAGTATGGTGCGGCACAGATCGATGATCTTACCGGAGAGCAACTGACCTGTGACAATATCCTGATCCAGTACTCTTACGTGACTACGTATGAGGGAACAAGCTATAAGGATATTGAGACGATTACCGATCGTGACGGAAATTCCGGTGGACGAGGCAAATATATCACAAGAGGGAAAGCAATCGATGTCACCTGGCAGAAAGATTCCCCATGGGGTGTGACTCATTATATTACAGATGATAATCAGGAAGTTCAGCTGAATCCGGGAACGACCTGGGTGGAGATCGTACAGGATGACAGAGTGGATGATATCAGCTATCAATAGAGAACAGAGACTGTTTACAGGTGATGACCTGAAACAGATCGCAGAAGAAATTACTGGAGAATAAATACCATGAATTATCGTGAGTTACTGAAAGACAAAAAACGTGTTGTGATCAAAGTTGGTTCTTCCTCTTTGATCCACAAGGAAACAAATAAACTGGATCTTCGTAAACTGGAAGTGCTTGTAAGAGAACTGAGTGATCTTCATAACCAGGGCAAAGATGTTGTCCTGGTTACTTCAGGTGCAGTGGCAGTTGGTGCATCTGCATTTGGCATGCATGAGAAGCCGACAGAACTTAAGAAAAAACAGGCATGCTCCGCAGTTGGACAGGCGCGTCTGATGATGATCTATCAGAAACTTTTTTCAGAGTACAACCAGATGGCGGCGCAGATTCTGATGACAAAGAATACGATGGTCAATAACCTGAACCGCAGAAATGCACGGAATACATTTGAAGAGTTGCTGGAGCTCGGGGCAATTCCGGTTGTTAATGAAAATGACTCCATTTCAAGCTACGAGCTGGAGATGCTGGAATCCTTTGGTGATAATGATACATTGTCAGCAGTTATCGCGGGATTGATCGGGGCGGATCTTCTGATATCGACGGACTTTTTACCGATGACCCGAATACGAATCCGGATGCAGAATTCATTGATACTGTCGAAGTACTGGATGAGAAACTTCTGAGTATGGGAAAAGGACCAAAGAGCAAGGTCGGAACCGGTGGAATGGCTACAAAACTGACTGCTGCCGAGATAGCAACGGCTGCAGGTGCGGATATGGTGATCGCGAATGGCCGGGATTTTCATGTGATCCACAAGATCATGGAAGGCAGAAAATATGGTACCTTATTTGCAGGAAACAAAAAAGAAGAGTTTTTCCTGATTGATTATATAGAAAAACTTCTCTAGGAGGAAATTATTATGATGGATAATGTGAAGATAGACCGAATCAATACTCTGGCACATAAAGCGAAGAGTGTCGGTCTTACAGAAGAAGAAAAGAAAGAACAGGCAGAACTTCGACAGGAATATCTGGCTGCCGTGCGTAAAAATCTCAGGGCACAGTTAAATAATATTGATATTCAGGAAAAAGATGGTTCGATTGTAAATCTAGGTGAAAAATATGGAAGAAAAAAAGGCAATTAGAAAACAGATATTTGCAGCGCGAAAAGCACACACCGATCAGCAGATCGATGACTGGAGCAGAAAAATTGCTGAAACAGTTACGGCACTTCCGGAATACAGCAACAGCCGGAGAATTCTTGCTTATGCGGATTATAATCACGAAGTTATGACAAAGTATATTATAGAAGCGGCATGGAATGATGGCAAAGAAGTTGCGGTTCCTAAAGTAGTTGGACAGGATATGGTATTTTATAAACTGACAGATTTTGCACAGCTTGAAAAGGGATATTTTGGTATTCCGGAGCCGAGAGAAGACGGACAGGTTGTTTCCTGGGAAGAGGCAATGATGGTCATGCCAGGGGTGGCTTTTGATGTGAACTGTAACCGTGTAGGTTATGGCGGCGGTTTTTATGACCGTTTTCTGGAAAAATATCCGGAGGTCTGCCGCG
>OLNT01002081.1_pt1 | contig 10100 bp, 6 predicted proteins | sample 1672641 | NCBI WGS metagenome assembly OLNT01 (sample SAMEA3136708, study PRJEB25190) | human gut metagenome
AGGGCAGGTCGAACCAGGCACCGTTGTCGTCGAGCTTCCAGATGCCGCGCGATTGTGGGTCGTCGGTCTTGAAGCTCGCAGTGGTGCTGGTGGAGCCCGCCTTGACATCGGCCACCGTGACATCGGTGACGGCCGGTGGGGTGACGTCGGAGAAGGTGGGCCCGATGCCCGGCGCCTTCTGCTCGCCGGTCTTCACATATGACCAGCCCTCCACCGGGGCATGGGTGGAGTTGCTGATGTCTGACTGCGTCCAGTTGGCCCCGGCGATGCCGGTGTAGTGCAGCCATGTGTATCCGGTCTGCGCGCCGTGGGGGAACCCGTTGATGCTCGTGGGCGCGTCAGTGCCCCCGGTGGATGACGGATTGAACCCGGCACGGTAGAGCACCTGCAGCGCGCCCTGACCCATCCTGCTGGTCGACGGCCACCGGGACGGCCCCGTTGGACAGCTCGTAGGTGGTGCAGGGGCCGTCATGGCCCTTGACCGTGTCGGCGCCTGCCGACGCCGTGACGCCCAGTGAGCTGATCACCAGGGTGGCTGCGGCGGCCGTGGCCACCGTGATTCTGCGAACGGACAACTTGTTTCCCTTCCTGAGTGGATACCAAGCACGCGAACCAGCGGGGGGCTGTTTCAGCCGTCTGTGTGTGGACCACGACCCGGTGAAATCAAGTGACCCTTGGCAATCCCTCGCCCAGCACTGCGCTTCCGCGCGGCACCTGGGCGCTGATCACAGCCTCCGGTCGTGGGCAGGTTAACACAGCGCAATCACAGGACGTGATTATGCGCGGCGATTGTGGATAACACCGCGACAATGCAACATATGTTGATTTTCCTCGACGTGGCGCAAAACTCGACATCCAGTGACTGCGCACCACAACTCCCCCGGCCGCCCCACGCGCGCCGCGCTGGCCCCACGACACGGGCGGCGAAGAGACGCGAGCAGACACAAACCCGGTGGGCAAACAACACGGTAGGCCCGGAACATGTGTTCCGGGCCTACCGTGTTGTTCAGGCCGAAGACTCCTCGCTCACGAAGTGCCTTCAGTTTTCAGTTGTTCAGTTGCCCTGCAGGCGGTAGATGAAGGCAGCCATGGCGTCGCGCGCGACCGGGGTCACGGGACGGTAGGTGCCGTCTTCCCAACCAGTGGAGATGCCCTCATCGGACAGCCAGGCCATTTCCTTGTAGAACTGCTGGCTGGTGGCCACATCGTTGAACGGCGAGGTCGCCGGAGCGGTGTAAGCCGGGTTGCCCTTGAAGCGGTACATGAAGGCAGCCATGGCATCGCGGTTCACGTTGTCCAGGGGACGGAAGGTTCCGTCACCGTAACCGGTGGTGATACCGGTCGAGGCCAGCCAGGAGATCTCCTTGTAGAACTGGTTGGAGGTCGCCACATCGGAGAACGGCGAGGTAGCAGGTGCCGTGTAGGCCGGGCTACCGGCCAGACGGTACATGAACGCTGCCATCGCATCACGGTGGATCGAATCCAGCGGACGGTACTCCTTGGTGCCATCAGGCAGCACCCAACCAGTCGAAATACCCTCGCCGGCGAGCCACTCGATCTCCTTGAAGAACTCGTTGCCCTTGGGGACGTCCACGAAGGTCGCGGTCGCAACCGGCACCTCAGCAACAGTCAACTTCGCCGAGCTGGAGTACAAGGAGGCTTCCTTGCCCTGGGAATCGGCACCGGTGACGACCACGCGGTAGAGCGTGCCGTCCTGGTCCTCGGTCACCTGACGCACGGTGTAGCTCGACTTCGTGGCACCGGTGACGTCGGCCCACTCGCCGGTCACCTTGTCCTGGGACTGCCACTGGTAAGCAACCGCGGCGCCATCCACACCGGTTCCCGTGGTCTTCACGGTGAACACGGCATTGCCGCCGGGGGCAGCCGTCACATCAGTAGGCTGCTGGGCAATCGCCACCGGGCCAGCAACAACGGCCTGCTCGGTGGGCTTGCTGGTGGTCACCAGGCCGTCGGCATTGGTGACGCGGTAGGTCGCCGTGTAGATGCCCGAAGCGGCATTCGCCTGGCTCCACTTGTAGGTCCAAGCACTGGTTCCGTCCCACACGCCAGCCTTCGGCACTGCGGTCCAAGTGCCCTCTTCGTCGCCATTGTCGAGCTTGTACTCAACCTTGGTCGGCTGGTCAGTCGACGTTGCACTCGACTGAGCCGTCACGGAGAAGTCGAGGCCAACGGCGGTCGAACCCCTGGGGACGCTCTTGTCCAGGGATCCGGCGACCACCACAGGGGCGGCGGTCTTCCACGTCGACAGGTCAACGGCAGGTCCCTTGGCCGGCCCGCTACCGGTGTTGTCGCCATAGACCAGGCCGAGCACGGAGGCAGTCACCGAAGCAGGTGCAGCCTTCAGCTGGCTCCACTCCTTGGTACCGGGCTCACCGGTGAAGGCCAACCAGCCCTCGCCGTCCACTGCCTTGGCGGGCAGGCCCTGGACCGTCGTGGCCGGGAAGGCCGTTGTGTCGGCCGAGAAACCCGCATCCGTCAACAGCTGGCTGACATCGCGAGTGACGTCATCCTTACCGGACAGGTTCACTGCGCACTTGGTCTGGATGCCCTTGGCCTTGTCGACGGAGGTGAAGTCAACCACCACTGACTTGGAGCCGGGCGCATCAGCTGAGGTGCAGTACCCCTCGTGAGTGGACGCCACCTCCTTGGCATTCGCAGGCGCCATGCCCGCAAACGTCGTCACAAACATGGCGGCCGCAGCACCTGTGGCCACCGCAATCCTACGAACAGACAACTTGTTTCCTTTCAAGCCTGGACAAGGGTGCACGGCCGACCTTCAAGAGCTCTGCCGGGATGTTCGAACACCCATGTCCTCTGGGAAAATTCATGGCCTTCGATGGGTTCCCTAGGATTGGCGACGCACTATGCCGAGGCAAGAGCATCATCAATCGAACTACCCGTCCAGCCGCTAGAACAGTAACAGAGCCACTGCTCCTTCGCGGTGACTACTGAGAACTGTTTCCCCTAGTCAGAGCCATCTTCAAAGAGGCTTCGAAGAGTCCTGTCAAGCACTTGGGGACTATTGGTGTTATCGGTGGCATAGAACGCTGTTATCCGTGCGGCGCGCCGCTCAAACGGCCCCCGAATCGGCCTTCACGCACAAATCACACAGTTATCGGGGCCCGTGATTCCGCTCGAAGACGAGCATGGTGCCTGCGTGTCGTCCACATGGTGGATAACCGAACAGCTCCATTCCCAGAGCCGGAACCCCCGGCCTGCCCGGCAGGTGTACCCGCCTCGGCCCGGCGTGTGGACCTCGGGGCTACTGGGACCGCTGCGCGTCGGTGAGGGGAACGGTCGACTCCTCGACAACGCCCATGTCAAAGTAGATGCCCGGCCGGTACTTCCACAGCTGCACGAGCTGCTTCGGCCACACCGTGACCGTCGCCAGTTCCTCTCGCGTGAACCACCGCGTGGCCTGGAGGGTGATCTTCTCCTCCTCCGTGTAGCCACTGGAGCTTGTCCGGAAGGGCTCGGTCCGCACGATATAGAACTGCTCGTGCTGGATCAGCACCTGATCCGAGTAACCATGGCGCACGGTGCGATCACCAATGGGCCCCTCGAGGTCCTTCTCGGTGATCACAAGGCCCGTCTCCTCCTGGAGTTCGCGCACGGCCGCCTGTTCATAGGTCTCGCCGGGCCCGACGCCACCACCCGGGGTGACCCACCAGACGACACCCGGCTTACCGGGATCGCTGTCCTCCTCGAGGAGGACCTTGTCGTCGGCAATCACCAGGACGCGACTGGCGGTGCGGTGCCGAATGGGTCGCTGCTCCGCAGGAACGGTCACGAAGCTGCGGGGATGCTCGTCTTCCAATGCCATGGGGCAAGGCTATCCGCATGGCCATGCTCGCTCGGTAGGCGAACCCCGCAGGAGGGTCCGGGGCACGTGAACGCTCCCAGGACGCAAAAAACCCGGGACAAGACCTCGTATGAGGTGTCCCGGGAAAACAAACAGTGGACGCAACGCTTGCACCGTGTTGACGGCACCGCATTGATTGCACGCTGAAGAGGTGCTGAATGTAGTAACTCCCTCCCACCATCGGGTGGGAGGGAGTTGAAAGTCCGGCGGCTTCCTAGTCTCCCACAGGCTCCCGCCTGCAGTACCATCGGCGTAGAAAGGCTTAACTTCCGGGTTCGGAATGGGACCGGGTGTTTCCCTCTCGCTATGGCCACCGAAACAACTATCGGCTTACTACGTGTACAACCCCCCACACCAACCCCAACAGGGCGGCATGAACAGGAGGTTCCCGACCGTATACCGGGAACGACACAGTGGACGCGAACAAAACTCTTCACAACAATCTACAAGAATTAAAGTGTGGGACAAGCCCTCGGCCACTTAGTATCGGTCAGCTCCACATGTCACCATGCTTCCACATCCGACCTATCACCCGGTGGTCTACCGGGGGCCTTACCACATTAACTGTGCAGGAACCCTCATCTTGAAGCGTGCTTCCCACTTAGATGCTTTCAGCGGTTATCACTCCCCAACGTAGCCAACCAGCCATGCTCCTGGTGGAACAACTGGCACACCAGAGGTTGGTCCGTCCCGGTCCTTGCGTACTAAGGACAGCCCTTCTCAAGATTCCTACGCGCGCAGCGGATAGGGACCGAACTGTCTCACGACGTTCTGAACCCAGCTCGCGTGCCGCTTTAATGGGCGAACAGCCCAACCCTTGGGACCGACTCCAGCCCCAGGATGCGACGAGCCGACATCGAGGTGCCAAACCATTCCGTCGCTGTGAGCGCTCGGGAAAGATCAGCCTGTTATCCCCGGGGTACCTTTTATCCGTTGAGTTCTGGCGATTCCACAATCCACCAGAAGATCACTAGTCCCGACTTTCGTCCCTGCTCGACATGTCTGTCTCACAGTCAAGCTCCCTTGTGCACTTACACTCAACACCTGATTACCAACCAGGCTGAGGGAACCTTTGGGCGCCTCCGTTACCTTTTGGGAGGCGACCGCCCCAGTCAAACTACCCATCAGGCACTGTCCCTGATCCGGATCACGGACCTAGGTTAGATAACCAGAACGACCAGAGTGGTATTTCAACAATGACTCCACAATCACTAGCGTGACCGCTTCAAAGTCTCCCACCTATCCTACACAAGTCGTACCGATCACCAATACCAAACTATAGTAAAGGTCCCGGGGTCTTTCCGTCCTGCTGCGCGTAACGAGCATCTTTACTCGTAATGCAATTTCGCCGAGTTCATGGTGGAGACAGCGCCCAAGTCGTTACTCCATTCGTGCAGGTCGGAACTTACCCGACAAGGAATTTCGCTACCTTAGGATGGTTATAGTTACCACCGCCGTTTACTGGGGCTTAAGTTCAGTGCTTCGCACAAAAGTGCTAACACGTCCCCTTAACCTTCCAGCACCGGGCAGGAGTCAGTCCGTATACATCGTCTTTCGACTTAGCACGGACCTGTGCTTTTAGTAAGCAGTCGCTTGGGCCTATTCTCTGCGACTATCGACGCACCGACAAGTAAACTGCCGTCACGCCTCCAGTCTCCCTTATTCCGAAGTTACGGGAGGATTTTGCCGAGTTCCTTCACCATGATTATCTCGATCGCCTTGGTATTCTCTACCTATCCACCAGTGTCGGTTTGGGGTACGGGCAGCTCGAGAACTCGCTCACGAAGATTTTCTAGGCAGCATAGGATCATCCGGATACGTACCACAAAAGTGGCACCACTCATCACCTCTCAGGCACACGTCCGACCGGATTTACCTGGCCAGACACCCTACAGGCTTAACACCGCAAACCAATACGGTGCCAGACTACCTTCCTGCGTCCCTCCGCAGCTTGCCTACTACAAGATCGGGTTACAGACTCAACGATCAGGGAACCGAAGCCCCCACGACCGCCTTGCATGCTTAGCATCACTCACCTCGGCAGGATCGTTCTCGCGCCGGTACGGGAATATCAACCCGTTGTCCATCGACTACGCCTGTCGGCCTCGCCTTAGGACCCGACTCACCCAGGGCAGATTAGCTTGACCCTGGAACCCTTGGATATTCGGCGGACGGGTTTCTCACCCGTCATACGCTACTCATGCCTGCATTCTCACTTGCGTGCACTCCACGACCGGGTCACCCCGCCGCTTCAACGCACACACAACGCTCCCCTACCCATCCACGCACCTGGACACCCCAAAGGATGCCGGATACACGCGTAGATGCCACAGCTTCGGCGGATGACTTGAGCCCCGCTAAATTGTCGGTGCAGAATCACTTGACCAGTGAGCTATTACGCACTCTTTCAAGGATGGCTGCTTCTAAGCCAACCTCCTGGTTGTCTCCGCAACTCCACGTCCTTTTCCACTTAGTCACCACTTAGGGGCCTTAGCTGATGATCTGGGCTGTTTCCCTCTCGACGACGAAGCTTATCCCCCGCCGTCTCACTGCCATGCTCTCACTTGTCGGCATTCGGAGTTTGGCTGATTTCGGTAAGCTGGTAAGCCCCCTAGACCATCCAGTGCTCTACCTCCGACAAGAAACACATGACGCTGCACCTAAATGCATTTCGGGGAGAACCAGCTATCACGGTGTTTGATTGGCCTTTCACCCCTATCCACAGCTCATCCCCCAGGTTTGCAACCCTGGTGGGTTCGGGCCTCCACGACGTCTTACCGTCGCTTCACCCTGGCCATGGATAGATCACACCGCTTCGGGTCTAGAGCATGCGACTCAAACGCCCTATTCGGACTCGCTTTCGCTACGGCTTCCCCACACGGGTTAACCTCGCCACACACCACTAACTCGCAGGCTCATTCTTCAAAAGGCACGCCGTCACCCACCACAAGGGCAGGCTCCGACGGATTGTATGCGATCGGTTTCAGGTACTATTTCACTCCCCTCCCGGGGTACTTTTCACCTTTCCCTCACGGTACTTGTCCGCTATCGGTCACCAAGGAGTATTTAGGCTTAACGGGTGGTCCCGCCAGATTCGTACGGAATTTCAGGGGTTCCGTACTACTTGGGAAAACATTAAGAGAGAGATCAACTTACGCATACAGGGGTATCACCATCTATGCCGCGCCTTCCCAGACGCTTCTGCTTCATCAATCCTTTATCACTCTCCGACCTCACGGCAGTTCAGTCAAAACGCTTCCCACAACCCCGCACATGCAACACCTGCCGGCTATCACACACATACGGTTTGGCCTCTTCCGCTTTCGCTCGCCACTACTCACGGAATCACGGTTGTTTTCTCTTCCTGTGGGTACTAAGATGTTTCACTTCCCCACGTTCCCTCCAACCGCCCTATACATTCAGGCGGCGGTCGCCAGTAGCTAAACTGGTCACCTTCGAGGTTTCCCCATTCGGACATCCCCGGATCAAAGCTCGTTTACCAGCTCCCCAGGGCTTATCGCAGGTTACAACGTCCTTCATCGGCTCTTGGTGCCTAGGCATCCACCGATCGCACTTAGTAGCTTGTCACACAAAACTCATAAAAAACTACAAAGATGCTCGCGTCCACTGTGAAGTTCTCAACATACGGGCGGACCCAACCAGCCACCCCCCAAACACGGGGAACAACCACCTGGCCACACCGAAAAACCAGCCACAAACATGGCCGATCCCTCAGGACCCAACAACGTGCCTCCCACGACCACCAACCAACCCCCACCCGCGTTCCACACCAACACCCCAACAGGGCACCAGCAGTACTAACAAACAGAAACCAGCCGACAATCTACGGTCAATGCTCCACAACCTCCACCACCAACGCCGCAGGACACAGCCCACGAAACGCACGATGGCGAAAAGGCTCCTTAGAAAGGAGGTGATCCAGCCGCACCTTCCGGTACGGCTACCTTGTTACGACTTAGTCCTAATCACCAGTCCCACCTTCGACGGCTCCCCCCAAAAGGTTGGGCCACCGGCTTCGGGTGTTACCGACTTTCATGACTTGACGGGCGGTGTGTACAAGCCCCGGGAACGTATTCACCGCAGCGTTGCTGATCTGCGATTACTAGCGACTCCGACTTCATGGGGTCGAGTTGCAGACCCCAATCCGAACTGAGACCGGCTTTCTGAGATTCGCTCACCCTCACAGGCTCGCAACTCTTTGTACCGGCCATTGTAGCATGCGTGAAGCCCTGGACGTAAGGGGCATGATGACTTGACCTCATCCCCACCTTCCTCCGAGTTGGCCCCGGCGGTCTCCAATGAGTCCCCAGCCGAACTGCTGGCAACATTGGACGAGGGTTGCGCTCGTTGCGGGACTTAACCCAACATCTCACGACACGAGCTGACGACAGCCATGCACCACCTGTGTACCAGCCAAAAAGGCACGCCCATCTCTGAACGCTTCCAGTACATGTCAAACCCAGGTAAGGTTCTTCGCGTTGCATCGAATTAATCCGCATGCTCCGCCGCTTGTGCGGGGCCCCGTCAATTCCTTTGAGTTTTAGCCTTGCGGCCGTACTCCCCAGGCGGGGTACTTAATGCGTTAGCTACGGCACGGACCCCGTGGAAGGGACCCACACCTAGTACCCACCGTTTACGGCGTGGACTACCAGGGTATCTAATCCTGTTTGCTCCCCACGCTTTCGCTTCTCAGCGTCAGGAAATGTCCAGAGAACCGCCTTCGCCACTGGTGTTCTTCCCGATATCTGCGCATTCCACCGCTCCACCGAGAGTTCCATTCTCCCCTACATTCCTCAAGTCAACCCGTATCGAAAGCAAGCCCAGAGTTAAGCCCTGGAATTTCACTTCCGACGTGATCAACCGCCTACAAGCTCTTTACGCCCAATAATTCCGGACAACGCTCGCACCCTACGTATCACCGCGGCTGCTGGCACGTAGTTAGCCGGTGCTTCTTCTCCCACTACCGTCACTTGCGCTTCGTCATGGATGAAAGCGGTTTACAACCCGAAGGCCGTCATCCCGCACGCGGCGTTGCTGCATCAGGCTTGCGCCCATTGTGCAATATTCCCCACTGCTGCCTCCCGTAGGAGTCTGGGCCGTATCTCAGTCCCAATGTGGCCGGTCACCCTCTCAGGCCGGCTACCCGTCGCTGCCTTGGTAGGCCATTACCCCACCAACAAGCTGATAGGCCGCGAGACGATCCCTGACCGCATAAAGCTTTCCAACCCAACCCATGCAGGCCAGGCTCATATTCGGGATTACCACCAGTTTCCTGGAGCTATACCGAAGTCAAGGGCACGTTCCTCACGTGTTACTCACCCGTTCGCCACTCGTGTACCCCCCGAAAGGGGCCTTACCGTCCGACTTGCATGTGTTAAGCACGCCGCCAGCGTTCGTCCTGAGCCAGGATCAAACTCTCCGTTGAAAAAATATCGGCACAACCACAACCCCACCCCAAAAGGACAGGACCACAGCAGAAACCGTCAACAAAAAGTAGAACCTGACCAAGCCCAAAAACTGGACTCAATCAAATAATACAAACTACAAAGGAATCCAAAACCATCAACAATCCCACCAAAGCAGGACCATCAACGATCACGGAAACAAAATAAAATCATTGACTATAAAAAGACACGCTGTTGAGTTCTCAAGAAACGGACACACACGAACCAACACCCAAAAACTTCCTTCAGGCACCAACTCGAGGTGACTCGACCTCTTCGGATTTTTCACATCATGCCCTTGTTTCCAAGAGCTGTCATTGACATTCAGAACTCTAGCGTGAGTTCCTGATGCTTCTTGACTTGTTGCGATCCGCCCGAAGCGGCTCTATCTACTTTAGACCTTCTTGGCGTCTCCGTCAAGTCCGGTCCTCATCCTTGTTTCTGTTCCTTCCGAGTGCCTCAGTGAGACCCTCAACCAGAACAGCTCTTCCGGATGGCTTCCACCCCCGCTGGCTCCGCAGATCGTGTCCTTCGGACTCTTTCGCGGTGCTTCCCGGTGGAGGAGGCAGAAAGGAACTCTACACGGAAGCTACCGAGCATGCAAATGGGCGGTCCCCCCGGCGTCAGATCCGGGTGGACCGCCCATGGGCATTGGGGCGTGTCACCGCGTCAGGATCACGCCTCCGACCGTCTTCTTGCCCCGTCGCAGCACCGCATAACGACCCGCGAGCAACTGGTCCGCGCTCAACCTT
>OLNT01002089.1_pt1 | contig 10070 bp, 10 predicted proteins | sample 1672641 | NCBI WGS metagenome assembly OLNT01 (sample SAMEA3136708, study PRJEB25190) | human gut metagenome
AGTTGCCTTATATCTCCACAGCTAAAGCTGGGAGCTTTACGGCAACATTTGGTAAATGATCATAAAAAGGTAAGCATCGAAGTTCTCCCGCAAAATGACTAAAGCCATTATAAAGTTTCCCTTGAACGATCATACCACAGTCTACATAATCAATCGCAGGTTGATAAATCAACGCACTATTTTGATAGTGTGGATATTGATGATAAAAACCAATTCTGGCACAATTGACATCATTTTCAATGATTATTTTTTGTTTGATTTCTTTTTTTAAAATTTCTAATATATTTTTATTTTGAAAATCTTAAAATCACACAAATCAATCATTCCCTGATCACAAACCCCTGGCAGCGATAAACAAATGACAGCAATTTCTTGATCTTTCTTTAATACCTTTTTTAACATCTTTAAAAACTCTTCAACTGTTCCTTTTAAAGAAGAATAATTTTTTTGATAAACAATTTGATCATATAAATCTATGATTTCAAAAATAAATTCATAACTCTTCTTATTCTTCTTTAAAACTATTTTTAACAGATGCTTATAATCCTTATATAACTGATATTCTTTAGACTTTCTACCACCCGTTGACTTAGAATCACTTACATATTCAATTTCATGACTTTTCAACATTTCTTGTAAAATATTAGTAGTTGTCGCCAATGAAAGACTTGTTTTATACGTTAAGTCATTTTTTGTCCAAATTTGTCCATCATAAAGGCATTCTCTTATTTTTATTTCGTTTTCTTGTTTTAAATCATTTACTTTTGACATTCTATCGCCTAACTTTCATCAACTTTTGTCGAAAGGTATTATAGTACAAAAGGTATAAAAAAGAATGACCTTTCGATCATTCCTTATTTTCTACCATAATAAATATCTCGATCAACTGCTTTATTCATTGAAGCAACAACTGTTGTACATACTGCATCTCCAGTAATATTAACGGCTGTTCTTGTCATATCTAAGATACGGTCAATTCCCATAATTAAAGCAATTCCTTCTACTGGTAAACCAACGGAATTAAAGACCATGGTAAGTGTAATTAATCCAACACTTGGTACCCCTGCTGTTCCTATTGAAGCAAGCGTTGCTGTTCCAATAACTGTAGCATAATCCATCATAGATAGATGAATTCCAAAGGCTTGAGCTGTAAAGACAACCGCAACACCTTGCATGATGGATGTTCCATCCATATTGATTGTTGCTCCTAATGGAATTGTAAAAGATGAGATCTTTTTAGAAACACCCATTTTTTCAGCTAAAGTATCAATATTCATTGGAATTGTTGCATTGGATGTTGATGTTGAAAAGGCAAAAGCCATTACTGGGAAAAAGTTTTTAATAAAGATAATTGGATTTAATCCTGAAAAAATCTTTAACATTGACATATAAACCCCAAAACATTGAACTCCTAATGCAAGTAATACACAGAACATATATTTTAATAATGGGATAAAAACATCAAAACCTATTTCTGCAAATGTTTTAGAAATCAAACAGAAAACACCTATTGGTGCTAACTTCATAACAGCCATTGTCATTTCCATCATAATATCATTAAATTGACTAAAGAAGTTTTTAACAATATCTACACGATCTGACATATTTGCAAGAATAACACCTAAAATAAGCGCAAACAAGATAATTTGTAACATTGTTCCATTTGCAAGTGATTCAAAAATATTTGTTGGAATAATATTTAACAATGTTTCTGTCACACTTGTTGCTTGTGTTGACTCTGTTACTTTTGAAGTGATTTTAATTGCTGACATATCTAAACCAATACCTGGATTAATAACATTAGCGATACATAAAGCAACAACAACGGCAAGTGCTGTCGTACATAGATAAAAAAGCATTGTTTTAAGTCCTACAGATCCTAATTTTTTAGTATCTCCTACTGCCATACTTCCACAAACAATTGAACAAAAGACAAGTGGTACAACTAACATACGCATTAAACGTATAAATCCTTGTCCTACAACATAAAATAAACCACTAACAATAAAATCATCAACGATTTTATTACTAGGAATACAATAATTAATAATAATTCCGGTAATTGCACCTGCAATAAGTGCTATAAAAATCAAAGTTGTTAAACCTAACTTCTTTTTATTTTTCATTATATAGACCCCTTTCTTTAAAATATTCTTTTAAAGATTCTTTCCATGAAGGAAAAGTATAAACTGGAGTCATTGACATAATAAAATTATCTAAGACACAATAAGCTGGTCTAACTTTAGAAAAATCAGATAAATGAGTAGGTACTGCCTTCATTTGAGCTTCTTTTCCTGTAAGTTTTAAAATTTCATGAGCGAATTCATATCGACTACATACCCCTTTATTTGTCGCATGATATGTTCCATATTCATTTGTATCAATTAAATGTAAAATAAAACGTGCAAGTTCTTTAGCACTTGTAGGTGATCCAAATTGATCAGAGGCAATTGCTAGAGATTCACCTTTATTTACTTTTTCTAATAAATCATTAATAAAATTATTTCCCAAACCATAGACCCATGTACTTCTAATAATAAAATGCTTATAAGTAAATTCTTTAACATATTGTTCTCCAGCTAATTTAGATTTACCATAAGCTGTTTGTGGTCTTGTTTGATCAAACTCATTATAAGGTTGATCACTTTTCCCATCAAAAACATCATCTGTAGAAATATGAACCAATTTAGCTTCTAATTTTCTAGCAATAATAGATAAATTTCTAGCACCTAAAGCATTAACTTTATAAGCTTTAGAAATATCATTTTCACATTCCTCTATATTTGTAAGTCCTGCACAGTTAATAATAATATCTGGTCTATTCATTTCCCCAAAACGTAAGACCTCATCCGTGTCTGTAATATCCAAGTCGTCTATGTCAGTATCAAGAACTTTGAATTCAAGTTTATCAATAATTTCATTGATTGCTTGTCCAATTTGTCCTTTAGCACCGCATATCCAAATTTTTCGCATAATTTCATCCTCCTTTAAATCTTGAATATTATATCTAGAGGGTTATTTGATGTCAAATTCAAACCTAGTTCATATTTCGTGATATAATAGTATTGAGGTGATTTTTATGAATGATTTATCTAAGATGTATCAAGTTTACGTAAATAAAGAATTACAAGTAAACAAAAATGAAATTTTAAATGTCGCTCGACTTAAGCAAAAAACGTTATCTTTCTTACATGATTTAGGAGAAGTTTGTCAGGATTCAAGATGTTTTATCTTTTGGGAAAAAGAAGAAGCTATTCATCACGATGAACTATTAGAACATTATTTAGATGGTTTAAAAATGTTAATGTCTATTGGTTATGAATTAAGAATTGATACTATTAAAAATCATACTGAAATTCCTAATCATTTATCTTTAGAAGACTTATTTTTAAAAATTTATCAATCAATGATGAATGTTTCATCAACTTATTCTAGTCAAGATTACCAAAATACAATTGATGACTATTTCTCTTTAGGATTTCAATTAGGTATTGATTTAGATGAAATTATTGATCATATTTAATTTGTGAGATGGAAACATCTCACTTTTTTATTTCATATGTTTATACTTAGATTTATAATATAATGATTTAAAACTTTTTGTTTTAAATGGCATAAAAAATAAGAGGATTAAAATATGAACCATTTTGAATATATTTCTAAATCAAAATACATGCCAGTAAATTGAGCATTTTGAACTGTAGATTTAGATTTATTTTCAACAATAAGTCTATTTTCATCTAATCCATTTGCAATTATTCATGCTGCCATTTGATCTGCTTCAATTGCATTTGGATTATTTTTAGCAGTTCCACCACCTGTAACAGCTACATAAGCATTTGGATATTTTTGAGCACTTGCAAGTGCCGTTTGCAATCTTCCAACAAGTTCATCTTTCATTGTACTATCATCATTTGGTAAACCATCAACATTGACATTCATATCAGTATTGACATAATCCCCATATTTCATGATTTTTTCCCATTCTTCCCCTTTAGTTGAATTAAGAGCTTTTAATTTTTCAACTAATCTTTGAATATCTGTTTTTGCTGTACTTTGATAAGTACTGTAATAGCTAATCATTTCATTAATAATATCAGTTTCGCCACTTTCACTAGCAAAAACAGGTATTGAAAAAGAAAATGATAAACATAAAGAAACAACAACCGTCATAACAAATTTAAATATTTTTTTCATAATGTCTCCTCCTTGGATATATTATGCATCACTTGTAACCGCTTACTTTAAATGCTTAATTTATTACATAATTTTACAATTTATAAAAAAATGTTGCGGTTATCGCAACATTTTTTTATTTTTGACAGATGCCACAAGGACTGTATCCTTGTTGTTGTAATTTTTTTGAAGTTGAAGTAACTACTTCTTTATTTTGTTCGCTCATTTTTGAAACACTTGAACAATTTGGATCATGATATTTTTTATTTTTTATATTAATAACATAATTTTTACTTTTATTACTTGACTTATTATGATAATCAAATGGATCTTTTGCTTCTTTGATGCCATAAGTTGGTTCTCCTTCTTTGGCTTTTCTTGAAGTTCCATTTTGATAATCAATAGTAACACCCGGTTGTACATTATAAATATAAACACAGAAACGAATAGTTTCATCTTCGACAGAAGCTGCTTGTAAAATCAAGCCTCTTGCTACTAATTCATCATCTTTATATGCAGGAATGGCTTCATATAAAACATGATGATTCGTATTTTTAATATAATCTCTAACCTCTTCTTCAAAAGGCAACATACCTGTAACATTAAAATAACGTGTTCCCGTCATTAAATTTCTTTCTTCAGCATTTAAACCACTTAAAGCAAAACCAATTTGATGACAACGATTATATAAATATTTTGTAGAAATCAAATCATCATATCTTTGTGTTTTCCATCCTGACGGTTTAACCATTCCAATAGATTCCCTTTTATTTGTTGGAAGTGTTTCAGGACCTAAACAAGCTTGATCTTTTTGAGTACGTCCATATTCATCCAAATCATTTAATTGAATATATGTTTTTGTAGTATATTCATTTTCTTTAAAAGTAGGAGTATTGTTATTGATTTCAATATATGGTTGTCCACTATATTCTTCTATTTGACTTAAAATATCTTGAACATTATTTTCATCAAAAGAAACCCGATCTGTTTCTATTTGTAATTGGTTTTCTATATTTGTAATTTGATAATGTAAGGTTTCTTTAGAGTCTACATAAAACGATTTTTGAGTTTCTTCACCATCTTGTACAACTTTTAACTCATGATTTCCTTTAGTTAACTTTAACTCATAAGTTCCTGCACCTTGACTTTTTAAAGTATCAATTTGATCTTGATCAACATAAACATCTACATCCTGACTACTTGTTTGTTCTAAAGAAAGTGTTACACTTTGCTTAGAAGATGCTTTTTCTACTTGTTGATTACATCCTGTTAAAGTAAATGTCATCAATAATGAAAGTAATAATAAATAGAGTTTTTTCATCATAGTTCCTCCTTGGAGTACAAGTATATCATAAATTTATATTTTTTCTTTTCTATTTTTTTTAAACAGAAACCTATTTCAAGGTTTTATTGGATAAAATATAAAAAATAGAAAACATGATCAAATACAAAAAGTATCATGGCAATCTACTTTTAATCATTGCTAAATAAAGATTAACATATTAAAATAGTAATAAAAATATTATCTTACTTAATCAAATAATTAGGAGAAAAGAAATGATAGATACTAAAAAAATTAGAAATAAACATGGTTTTACGCTTGTTGAAATAATAGTTGTTCTTGTCATTCTTGCAATTTTAGCTGCTGTGGCTATTCCATCCGTTTTAGGATATGTAGATGAAGCAAAAAAAGCAGGTATTATACAAGAAGCACATGGGATTTATGAAGCAGCGCAAATTGCTGCTACAAAATGCTATGCAACAGATGAAGATGAATTTAAAAAACAATCAATTTTTAAATATAACTACACATTACCTGCAGATTTTCCTTATAAAAAGACAACAACAAATTCAGTTGGAAGAGTGTCTGATTCTTTAATGAGTCATGGACAAAAAGAGCCTGACAAGTATCTTAGTGATAGCTATTCTGGCGCATCATATATTGATAAAGAAATTGTAAAAAATGTATTACATTTTTTACAAAGTGAAAATAAAAATTCAGCTATTTATAAATACAAAGTACCAACTGACTGCCTCAACGGTCAATCCCTTAACGATTATAATCCTAGTAAAACCAATGGATTTGCTATTAATATATTCTATAACCAACAAGGTAAGATAGAAGCTATAAATTTTGCGAGAGATAATTATATGGTTACTATTTATAATGGAAAATTAAATTGTGTTAAAGGTGGTAAATCAATAAAATCAATAGAAAAGAAATAGTATAAAAAATAATTTTTATGTAAAAAAGGGGATGTTACGAAATAATTTAAAATCGTAACATCTTTTTTTGTTATAAATTCTAACTAAAAAATAGGATATTGATATCTTACCAATGATATTTATTTCCTACTAATTAATTTCTCAACGATAACGTTTGAGGAATTATTGTAATTAGAAACAATTGCTTCTTATAGTAGAATAATTTTATTATATAGATATTTAAAATTCTTATTTTTAATATATTTTTATTTTACAAAAGAAAAGGCTGTATGAAATTAATTATTTAATTTCGTAACAGCCTCTTTTTTATATGGTTTTAAATTTTTTATGATATAAGATATAAGCTACAATACTTGCAATTGCTTCAGCAATAACAAATGATAACCAAATACCTTCAATCCCCATGATATTTAATAAAATGTATGCTAATGGTACTGTAATCAATAATTGTCTAAGTAAAGAAACTATTAAAGAATATTTTCCTAAACCTAGAGCTTCAAAAACACCTGACATTAAAACTCCAAAAGATGAAACAATAAAACTTAAAGATAAAATTCTAAGCCCTGTTTCTCCTATTTCTAACATGCCACTGCTTGCATTAAATAAAGAAAGTAAAACATTTGGAACTATAAAGAATAATAATGTTCCTGCTCCTAAAATAGCAGCAATGACCAAACCAGATACTTTTAAAATTTGATGCATTCTTTCTTTTAACTTAGCCCCATAATTATAACTCATTAAAGGTCTCATCCCTTGTACAATTCCTGATGTTGGCATATAAATAAATGTTTGTAACTTATAATAAACCCCGAAGAAAGCAACTGCACTTTGTGAAATAGATGAAAGTATACCATTTAATAAAGAAACAAGAACAGATGGTAAGCACATCATCACACTTGAAGGAATAGCTATACTATAAAGTTGAGAAATAACATGAAAATCTACTCTGAATTTCTTAAATGAAATATGAAGATGTGTATTGTATTTTTTAAATAAGACAAATGCTAAAGAAGCTGCTGAAAATTGACCAATTACTGTCGCAATAGCTGCTCCAGCAACACCAAAAGCAGGTAATCCAAAATAACCAAAAATCAAGATTGGATCTAAAATAATATTAATAACAGCTCCAAAGATTTGCATGATCATGGGCATCATCATGTTTCCAGTTGCTTGAAACATCTTTTCAATAGCTAGATGAATAAATTGACCAATAACTAATGAGACAACAATCATTCCATATTGCATTCCATAGTTAATTACATTTTGATTTGTTGTAAACATATTTAAAAATGGTCGAATAAAAAATAAACCAATAATTAAAAATAATAAAGAATGTGCAAGTGACATCACAATTCCTTGAGTTGCATAATAAGATGCCTTATTATCATCTTTAGCTCCTAAATGTCTTGCAATAAAGGCATTCATCGCAATCCCTATTCCACAAGAAATAGCTAATGATAAATTTTGTAAAGGGAAAATCAATGATACTGCTGTTAAAGCTTCTTCTCCAAGTTGAGAAACAAAGATACTATCTATAATATTATATAATGATTGAATCAACATTGAAATCATTGGCGGAATCGCCATTGACATTAATAAAGGAAATACAGGCTTGTATTCCATTGGGTTTCTATTTTCCATATAAGTCTCCTTTCCATAAAAAAAACTATAGATGTCTATTTATGATCAGAAATAGAGAAATCTATAGCTTACCTAAGCAATATTCAATTTGCATGTCTATATTAATAAATATCTTTATCTTTGTCAATTGTTTTAAGCAGAAATTAATTCTTGATCCAAAGCTTCTAAAGCCATAATAGCATCCCAACAGAAACTTTCTTTACCAACATATTCATCAAAATGATTACGTTTAAATTGAATCATCACTTCTTCTTGAACACCACTGAATTTAATGATACAGTTTTGTGCTTTTAAACGATCAACGATATCAAAGAATTCATGAATCCCTGAATCATCAATAGAAGGAACACCTCTCATTGAAAAAACAATAGCTTCTAATGAATCATCTAATTCATCTAAAACATGTGTCATTTGTTCTTGTGTTCCAAAGAAAATAGGTCCACTTAAATACATAATTCTTGTTTTTTTATGATGATGTTTTAAATCTTTTCCTACACGATCTTTATCAATATCACGTACTTCTATATGTAAATGAGAATTATTTAAAACAAATAAGATAATTGAAACCATGACTCCAATAACAATCGCAACAGTTAAATCAAAAACAACAGTCGCACACATTGTAATTAAATATTGTGAAATATTTGTTTTAACTCTATTATGAAATAATGTTTTAATTTCTTGCCAATCGTTCATACGCCAAGCAGTAACCATTAAAACACCAGCAAGTGCAGATAAAGGTATACGTGACATAAGTGAACCAAGTAAAAACATCGAAATCAAAATAACAATTGAATGGAAGACACTGACTAATCTTGTTTTTCCACCTGCTTTAATAGCTACAGATGTTCTAGCAATCGCAGCTGTTGCAGGAACGCCACCAAATAATGGAATCAACATATTTCCAATACCCTGTGCCATTAATTCACGATCAGCATTTAATTTTTCATTTTTCATTTTACCAGCACTTGCTCCACATAAAAGTGATTCAATCATTCCAAGTGCAGCAATACTTAAAGCAGGTAGCATCAATTGTGTAATTGTACTTAAATGTAATGAAGAAAAGGATAATCTTGCTTCTGGAAACAAAGTACTTGGAATAGTCCCTACTTCATGAACCGGTAAATTTAAACATAATTGACAAATTAAAGCAATAATAATCCCTGCTAATGATGAAGGACAATATTCTCCCCATTTTTTAGGCCAAATAAGCATAATCACAACAACTAAAATCCCAAAGAAAACAGTTGGTAATGATACTGGAAAACCTAATTTTAAATATGAAAACAGTTTTTCTAAAGCACTTGAACCAACAGATGTTGTCCCAAAGAAATTATCAATTTGCCCTAATGCAATAATGATTGCAATTCCACTTGTAAAACCAGTAATAACACTAGTTGGAATAAAAGAAACAATTTTTCCAAACTTAAATAATGAAGCAATAATCAACATACATCCAGATAAAAAGCTTGCGATGAAGACACCTTGTAAACCATATGTTGTTGAAAGTCCAATTAAAATAGCTGACATAGCACCTGTTGGTCCAGAGATTTGGTAACTTGCTCCCGATAAAACACCAATCACTAAACCAGCAATAATCGCAGTAATTAACCCAGCACCTGCATCAGCCCCACTACTTACACCAAACGCTAAGGCAAGTGGTAAAGCAACAGCAGCTACTGTTAAACCTGCTAAGATATCTTGTAAAAGAGTTTGCATGTTATAACCTTTAAACTCATTTTTCAAGTCTCTTATATAATCTTTAAACATAAAATCCCCCTTTTTTACCCCGTGTCATTATACGCATTAAACTGTCTTTTGTTAAGTTTATGTAGAAATAATCCTATTAAAATTATAATAATAAATAGGTTATAGCGATTTAATTCGTTATAACCTATTTTCATTAATAAATGATTTTTAAAACCTCTTCTTCACTATTGATGTTAAAAATATTTAATGTAAGTTCATTCAATTTTTCTAGCGATGTTGTTGTGAGTCTTTCTTCTAAAGGACTTGATATAGTTCCT
>OLNT01002094.1_pt1 | contig 10044 bp, 7 predicted proteins | sample 1672641 | NCBI WGS metagenome assembly OLNT01 (sample SAMEA3136708, study PRJEB25190) | human gut metagenome
TGATCTCGTACATTAGTATGCTCCTTCTTCTTTGTAATTATAATATGTCGTATTCAACATGTTTGTCAAGATGATTCCAAACACTTTTTCATATATGTTAACTTCCAGTATTTTTACGGCTCGATTTAAAGATATACCGATTTATTAATCAAATGGTAACTCCTCCATACTCTTTTTGATTTCGTGCTCTTGTACCACATATTTATGTCCAATATCCTCTACAAAATCTCGATACCGCAATATGCTATTGTCTTTAAAATATGCAAGCGTCCGATTCCTTTCTGTTATTCTGTCATCTTTTAATGCAATCATTGTCTGATAGCTGCTCCATCGGTAATCCTCTGGTTTTACCACTATTCTGGCTTTCACCGGGTTCAGATGAATATACCTGCTTGTCTGTAAGAAATAAGAATCTTCCTTCACAAGACATGACTTATATCTACTTTCAAACAAATGTCCTCGATACTGGTACTTATGATTAAAATACATTGCATATCTCTCAGACAAACACTTCATGAACCTTCCAATCTCATCTTCACTAGTTTCCAGTAGAAGATGTATATGATTCGTCATCATACAATATGCATGTATCTTACATTGATACTTATCTAATGCCACCTTTAATATCTCTAAAAACACCTGATAATCTGTTTCATCTGAAAAAATCTCTGTTCTCCTTACTCCTCGGTGCATCAAATGATAGATTGCACCCGGATACCATTCTCTTAATTTTCTTGCTATTTTGCGTTCTCCTTTTATGATGTTATCATTCATGATTATCTTTAAAGTAATGCGTCCACATCCGCATTACTCTTTATCACGTATACTTACTTCTATGTGTTTTCCCAATGCATTCGCATACTTTTCCAGCATCAACAATGTCGGGATTCTTGTCCCTCCCTCAAACCTTGCTATATTCGATGTTCTCACACCGGTTATATCCGATAATTCCTGCTGCGTTAGTCTCTGTCTCTTTCTTTCCTCCACCAATTGTCGTATCACTTCGGAAGAATCCTGCTGCACTGCTGATTGAATCATATCCGCATATGCCAGCAACCTTTTCTCTCTTTTTTCCTTTTCATTCTGATATTCTTCTCTGTTCTCTTTCATCCGATCCGCTTCCTACTATCAGTTTTATCGGATTATATCATTAATGATATAAAGTTGCAATACCTTTTAACAACTTAAGATTTTCTTAATGGGGTCTGACCCCTTCAGTCTTTATCCGTTTCTACTTTGTCTCCAATCCGCACTTATATTTCACGCAAAGAGAAAAATAATTCCTCCACACTGGATTCAACACTTCATATTCCTCTCTTATGATATCCTGACACACTCTCATCATATTTTGTGCATAAACTTCCTTATACTCATCCCCCATTGACTCAACCAACGTCAAACAATCAATCCATTTACACATAAAATCTTCTTTTAATTCTTGATTTTCCAATTTACTGTATTCATCAATAATATAACGCAGACATTTTTCAGTCATTGTAATCTCAAATCTGTATTTAATCATTTGTTCTATACAATCTAGTAATACATAAACATCCATCTTAAGAGCAACTAAAAAATTTAGTATTCCCGTTCCAGAAATATTTAATTTTATCTCCTGTATTATTAATGACTGTATCGTTACTTCTCCGGTAACTATAACGGCTTTCTTTCCCTGAGCCAGTGCTAACGCGTCATAATCAGAAATTCCAAATACATCTAACCAGTCCCGTTCTTCATCCTGCACGTCACAAAACTCTCGATTATTGCTCCAAGTATTTAACTGACTCACAAAATTTTTTAAGGCTGCTGCCTCCCCAAGGATCTGCACTTTTTCACTTTCAGATACTACATTCATGTAAAGACGTTTTTCTCTCACACCAAGGCTGGATACATGTTCCTTATCATTTTCATTAATTATGTCTGTACACATAGTTAATATCGTATTTCTCATTGATTCTGGAACAAATACCTGTCTTTCTTTTAAGAATTCCGGCTTAACTCCAATCATATACAACATAATCACAGCTGCAAAAGACAATACAAACTGTTGTCCTCGAATTAAGTCCTCATCATAACGCTCTCTTACAATAATATCTTCACTTTGTACTAAGGTCATAATTAACTGAACCGTATTGACTCGTACAGTTTTCTGAAGTATCGCAAATGGTAATGGAAAACTGGAAAAATCTTTATAATTATCTAACCAATTAAATTCCTTTTCATCTCCAGGAATGTATTTCATAAGTTCTCTGCTGAAATTTTCTACATCTAATTTTCCATCCCTAGTTTCGATAGATATTGTTTTTACTGCATTTGCTTTCACCAATTTTTCTAAACATAGCCTAATTAAGTAACCATCCACAGGCATTATCTCTGATATATGATATTCTCTTCCTTCTATCATAACAAGATCGCCTGTTTTCTTTCTCAAAAGTCCTATTGTAATTGCTTGATCTCGGTATATGTGTGTTGCTCCCTGCCATATATATGGTACATCTGGCAATATGTTTTCTTCATATATGCAATATATTAATTTTTCTCCATCCACCCCCTGTAACACAACTGCAGTATCATTTTCAATTCCATCTATTTTTCTTTCTGTATTATCCGAATCACTTATCTGAAGCATAAGATAATTTCCAAATATTCCAATCTCATTATCTTTGTTTCTCAGTAACGCCTTTAACATTAATTTCTTTGCTTCTGCTTTTTTATTTTCCCTGCTATAAATACCCGCAACAAGTGTCAATAATCTTGCTGTTCCAATTTTTATTGCCGCGTCTATTACCTTTTGTGGTATATTTCTTTGTAAATTTAATGACAAAACAATAGTAGCATCTACTACAAACAAATCGCTCTGAAAATTATCAAATATGTTTAATAATATATCTAATGCCGTTACTGCCTGATTATCTTCCATCAAAAGTTTAGCTTTTAATCTCAATATGTCTGGTGATACTTGTCCTAATGCTTCTTTTTTCTCTACTATTTGCATTGCTTCTTTATAATATTGACAATCAATCAATACTTTTGCAAAATCAACTTCTGCTTCCGGATCAAGCCATTCTAACTGTCCATCCTTCCATTTTTCAAATAATTCCGGAAGCATTTTTCGCTCTGTCTCATGAACTTTGAAAATTTCTAACCAATACTCTACATAATCCTTGTAAACTGATTGATATTTCTTCCATTCCGTAATTGCCGCTTCCTTACCATCACATACCCGAATTGATTGAACATATAATAAAAACAGATATATATCCTTCTCCAGAATACCATTATGACTCTCAATAGATTCTTTTACCTGATTCCAATTATTACATTTTTTTCTCAGTAAATTACAATATAACCAATACGTTCCCGCTCTTTCACAAAATTCCACAACTGCTTCCTCATCTATGCAACCCAAATCTATCTTATACTGAATCATCATAGTTTCAATCGCAGAATCCTTCTTTATTACATCTGGAATTTCATTCAACAACTCTATATTTTTTTCTTCAAGAACCACTTGGTTTTTCAAAAAAGTTCTATAATACAATAATTTTATCTTATTGTTGTTATGAGCAATTTTTTGCTTCATTCCAGACAAAATCTTTCCAATTTCTTTTACCCGTCCATCCTCTTTTACATTTTCTAATGAAATTGTATTAACAATAGTGTCCTGCTCTTTTTCTAATACATATATTTCCTCTATATAACTCAGATTATTTCCAAATAATTGCTGAATCAGCTCATGAATATTAATTATTGGTTTTTCTGCCAGCCACAATGCGCACACTCGATTAACAAGCCATTTTTCATTGCTATATTGTCCAGTAAGAGAAAACTCATAATTATCCACATGATGTCTATTCTTCTTTTCAAACTTCATGAACTTTTCTTTTTCATCTCTGGAAATAATTCCTGCAATCTCTTTCAGGTCAGAATTTTTAATCAGTTTTTCTAATTGTGTCATTTTTTCTTTTTTATCAAACCAATATAAAATCAAAATCCTTGTTATATCATCTGAAATATAGTTGCTTTTAATTTTCTTCCATGCTTCCAAAGCCTCCATATCTAAACACTGATAATCAGAGAGTAACGATAATTTTATTTGCATTGCCATATCAATATCCGCATTTTTATTCCTCAAAAACGGAAGCAAATCATGAACATGTTCTATATTCCCTTTCCTAATTTCCTGACTTAAAATATCATATACTTTCATAACCTCTTCTGGATTTTTAATTTGGGATGTATGTTCTATAATTTCTCTAATATTATTATTACTATATTCAAGTTGTCTCTTACTCTCGCTTTTTTGATTTTTTAATATAGAAGCTTTCAAATATTGCTCACTTACCGATAATCCACTGGTCAAATATTCCTCGTATTCTGTATATATTTTCACCAGCAATTCTCTGACAACTGATTCATCTATTACATTAATTTCCCTTTCATCATCATTGAAAAACACTTTCAATTGTCCAACTAAGCCATTTATAAGTTCTTCTTTTGTGGTAATGTCTCCATTCGACTGCAACAGATGTTCATATATCTTTTCAATAGGTTTATAATACTTCAAAAAATCTTCAAACTTCCCAGAAGTTAAAATTGTTCCATCATTTTTCTTGATAAATTCTCTTAACCACTTCTTTATTTTCTTCTTAAATGACCAAAACTTTATGTTTTCTTTTATGGTCATCTTTCCGTCTGATACACTTTCAGTTATTAATCCAATCACTATATCCGATATAGCTGTTACAATTGTGTCCTTCACTAATTTTATCATTCCTTTTCTAAATTATCCTTGCTTCGGAAGTAAGAGTTTTTTACTTTCAGCATACACACCTCTACTTATCCCTAACCCTCCCCAGCTATGCTGGAGTTTAGCGGTTTAGAGATTTTCAATTACTTCTGACGAATTCCATTGCAGTGTTGACCGAATCATATCATCACCGATATGAAATCACAATACCTTTTTACATCTTAAGATTTTCTTAATGGGGTCTGACCCCTTCAACTTTTATTCTTCCCGTTCTTTTTGTATCTTTAATAATGCGTTTACTATTCTCTCTGCCAGACTCCCACTTATTTTATTATATTTATCCGCTGTTGCTTCCTCTCTAATTTGAAGAATTAGCTCATCTTTCGTCATATCTTTTAACTTTTTTTCATTTATCTGCCTTATACTGTGTTCTGTTATCTCATAAAATTCTTTCAATTCAATTCCTAAATCTAATTCCGTAATTTGATTCATTAGCCTTTTAATAACGTCCCCATCTCCCCATTCATTTAACAAATGATCCAGCTTGTCTTTCTCAATTCTTATTATAGATGTGTTCATTAAAAGATTTGCCTTTAACTTATCAAGTTCATCATTCTCATTTAAATCAATTCTTGTAAACAACATTCGATACACAACCGGCATTTTTGAATTTTCATTCGAGCTACAACCACATACAAAAGCAATTGATCCAATATTGTCTTTATGATTTAACTGCTGATTATAAGGGAAGGAAATAAACATTAACTCCCCTAATCTTCTGTCCGTTAATACTACATAAGCTATCGAAAGTTTTCTCGAAACAATCATCTGTCCATAATATTTCTTTTCAGCTCTAGCTCCTGTCTCTTTCTCCTTTAACCCTGTATCTATAGAAAGTGTCGCATTGCATAAATCTCCTCCCCATTCTTCATTTCCTTCTTCCAGCTCTAATGTCCCTGTTAGTATCTTTCCGTCATTATCATGCCTCGATGGCTTCTCTGGTGCATAAAAATAGCAAAAATATCTTCCTAAATATTTTTTCATATCCCTTGCTGCAATTATAAATTTATCTGTTGTAACAGAAAATTCTGAAAATACTTTTGATACCTCATCCATCTCTTTCCACATCATCTCCTGCATGTCAACATTTAAATATTCACATATATAATATAATAATGCTAACTGTATGTTCCCATTTCTTTTTTTATTTAAAAGTGAAGACAAATTTCCTGTATTAACACTAATATTGTATTTCTCCTCGCAATATGTTCCTAAATCGTTAAGACTTTTCCCAACTTCTTTTCTGACCTTAAACATATACTTTACATTGCGTATAATTCTGTCATTCATCTCTTTGTCTAATTCAGCAATAGTTATCTTGTTGTCATTCATTTGCATTCCTCATTTCTTGTCAACACTTATTTTCACTTATTTTTATCAGCTTTCTTATAAAATAATTATAAATAAATTTTGTCAGTTTTTACAGTATTTTCTATAATACTTACAAAAGAATGTCGAATTTGGAGGTTACAGTTATGAAATTTGTAAAAATTTTAATCAACAATATTTTTATTCCTTTTGCCACTTTTCTTTTTATTTTAGTTGGTGTCTTTGCTGCGCTTTTATCCGCGATAATTGAATTTGCAGTACTCAAAGAATTATTTACTTCTGAATACCAAGAGTTCATCCCCTCATTTCTTATCGCATTAGCCTTGGTATTACTCCTCGAATACAGCAAACTCTACTTGCATTATTTACTTGGACGTTGGAAGCATAAACCAGACAGCAACAGCGCCAAATATATGAAAAAGGTCCGAATAATTGTCAGTATCCCTATTGCTATTTCATTCGTGTGCACTGTGATTTTTTCTGTTACAACACTTGATAAGGCATCCTATAACGAAAATGCATTTCAAACAGAAAAAGCTCGTATTGAAAATCAATTAAAAACAGATATTCAAGACGGAAAAGCAGCATTAGACGCTGAACAAGCAGCACGTCTTGAACCTTATCGCCAGGCAATGGAGACAACAAACGCTGAAATTGCTAATTTTAACAGCGGTAATACAAGTTACAAAAAGTCGAAAAATAAACTTGATGCATTACTTGCTCAAGCTGAATCCGCCACTCAGAATTTCAACACAATGGAAAGTTCTCTCGCCACTGAATATAGCAACAAAAAAACTGATTTTGAAAACCAATATCGTGCCAATGCTGAAGCAGAAATTGCCGCACTCACAGACAATGCCGACACCTCCAATGCAACTGCATATGATAATAAAGTGCTTTCACATTTTTTAGAAGTGATCTGGTCCATCGTATTCCATCACTCGTCTTACCCACGAATTGTATACCTTGGAATTTGTATTGTATTTGCCCTAATACTATCCTTATTTTTGGAAGCCATTATATCATTCTCCAGTCACTTTATGAGTATTCCTTTAGATTCTATTGTTACCCCAGAAGACATAGAATCTGAGAAATTAAAGGCCTGGTGTGATCAATGTATCATGCTCGGTATAAAAACTGCATGCGCTATTACAATCTACCTCTTTTTCATGCTGGCCACCTCTGAAAAAATTCAAGAGAATAATTTTCTTCTTGGGATGGCAGCATGTTTTATATCAATTTATATAAGTCAGAAATATATACTCAATAGCACAGAAAAATCTACGGCTACAAATAATTTTACTGCCGATTGCTACAATACGATACGTGACTCAATACTCCAAGGTGTACTTGCACTTATCGGCTACATATTACTAGGTTTTCTCTTTGGACAAACTGCTTTAGATCTTGGCTGGCCAACCATAGCCATTGGACTTGGCTCCTCTCTTTCTTCATGTATAAGTGAACTGCCACAAAAAATTCTTAATGATCATCCCGCTTAATCCATTCAAGCCACCTGCTAGGGTGGCTTAACTTCTTCTGATTATTCAGTTCCACCTTCTCAGGAATAATATCATGACCTTAAGCTTTTCTTAATGGGGGCTGACCCCTTCAGTCTACTCTGCCCCATCCAGTGACCCTTAATTTTCCATTGTTTCCATTGTTTCCATTGCTTCTATTACTTCTGGTTTATATTGTAGCAATTCCACACTAAACGGAAGGCTTCCTGACAACCAAGCTCAATTAAACCTTACAGGTGGTAATACTATTGGATCCATATCTGCTTTTTTTAATATGTCATAAAAATATGTGCTTATAAATCAACCATAATTATCGAACACTAGAAAACATATATGTGTGCTTTTAGGATCCACTCCTCAATTATATTATAGAATTTCATCAAGCTTCTTTTTCAGACTTTGGTACTCTTTCATCTGGTTTGCATCAAATTCCGGCAAAACATTAATATCTTCGTTATAATTATAAAGTAAATCAATTTCTGAATATGTTCTTGTCTTAAAAATAGACATATCATCTTTATCCACTTCATAAATAATCATATTTGTAAAATAATTATTTTCAAAATCCTTCACTACCAAATACAATGTTCCATAATAAACATTTGTCGTTAAAGCAACATTATCAATAGTATAATCCGACAACCGATAAAACATTCCTTGCGCATCATATTTTTCAGCATCCGCATCTAATTCTACTGGTAGAATTGCCTTAACATTATTTTTATAATAATGAACTGCATATACCGCTTCTATTCCCCCAATCTTGGGAATCACATCAATTTGGCCTCCCTTTATTTCCTCATCGCCGAACTGAATTCTTCCTTCTCCCGAATCAATTTTTATCTCATAATTTAAAGATTTCATATATGTACTCAATTTATTGTATTTATCATTCATATTTGTTTTAATAACCCCTGTATATACAAAAGAAATAATTGATATAACTATCGGAATAATAGTTTTCCAGTTATTTGTAAACAGTTTAATTATTTTCATTTACTTTTTTCTCCTTCCTCATGATTATAAGTTCTCTCCCACTCGGGCATTTCGATCATCTGAAGAACATTCGTTTTTCCAGATTCTGTCTTTCCTACAATGAGATGTACATTAGAAAGATTATACTTTTTATATATTCCTTCGTGCCACCTTCTTGTCACAGCGGGTGCTCTGGAACCTTTTTCTTTCTGTAAACTAATGACAGTATACAGATCATTCCAGAGACAGGCAAGTAGATCAGTATTATGCTAATTTAAGAAGTCAACAACATATATATTTAAAACCTTCGTTTCAATAAATCAACTTTATATGATATCGTTTTACGAATGGTTTTGCCTTTCCAAATAAGTACCAACATACAGCAAATCAAAATAAACGCTAATCTATGAATCTGATATTGGGTATACAATATTTTACCACATGCTTTTATTTCTGGTTGATTCGACAAAGAAATAAAAATTGCAATCAAAGCAAATACAGCAGAAAAAGCATTCGTAATCAATGTTGTTTTTTGTAATTTGTAATTTGATGTAAAAGAAAACGCTTCGAGGTTAGCATTTACAATATTCATAATAGATTCCAATGTTCTTTTGCTTTTCTCAATATTTTCACCCTGAATTTGTTCAATCTCCTTCGTATGTATACATCTATTTTGTATTTCTGCGAACTTTACTCCACAGCCCCTTTGTTCATTAAAATCTATCTCTTTTAAAAATCTTTTGAATAGTATTAACTGATTTTCCATGGTCTCTTTTAATTTTAACCACTCACGTACTTTTCTGTTGTACTTTGTAAGAATACCTGCTTCTTTAGCGTATTGCGTCGATAATTTATCAACGGCTTCTGTTATTGATAAACAACAAAGTAATTTATCAATATATGCCTGTTCAATATCGTGGGCATATATATCTGTTAATGTGTTTTTTTTAGGAGTATATATATAATAAATATCTTTTGAAAATATATTTTCCCAACTAATACACCCAGTATAATCCAATAAAAAGTCACAGGCATTCACCTCTATGCCAATACTCTTCCAAAAATTGTGAAATCCATTTCCATTTATATTGGTCTTATATACACTTATTGCCCTATCACTTCTCTTTGTTCTATATAGAAGCAATGGAGCAAACTTATTAATTTCTTCTAAAACTCTCCATTTAATTTCATCCTCAATCACTGTTTTTATCTTATTTTTATACCGTTCACTAGAAATTTCATTACACCCTAATTGTCTAAATTGATATAACTTTTTATCTTTAGAATATCCAACCGTTTTATATGACTTTTGATTACATAATGCAACCTGATTAAGAATGTTTTGCATTTTTTTGAAATAAAAACACAATAAAAATCTGATTATCCGCTAAAACACAGTATCTATCAGCA
>OLNT01002104.1_pt1 | contig 10008 bp, 8 predicted proteins | sample 1672641 | NCBI WGS metagenome assembly OLNT01 (sample SAMEA3136708, study PRJEB25190) | human gut metagenome
TACAGACCAGATCAGTACCTGGTATGCGGACAGTTTTCCGTTCCGTGAAGAGTTCATGGCATTGAATTCCAAATTTGAGAGACTGTATGGGATGAGTGCTGAAGAGATTCATGGCGGTACCGTTGTGTCGGATGAGATTCCTGTAGATGGGAAAATGGAATCTACATTAAGCAAAGACGACAAGAAATCCAGCAAGAAGTCCAAGGCAGATGATGAGGATGATGGAAGAAATGATAAAGCGGAACTTCATGTAGAACCGGAACAGGCAGGTACGGTATACATCGCAGACGACCGTGCGTTTGAGTTATATGGATTTGATGCGCAGGGTGCAACGAACTACAGCGCGATGTTGAATGAGGTGGCAAAGGAGCTGAAAGGTACTTCTACCGTATATGATATTCTGGCACCGACCAGTATTGCTGTAATGCTGGATGATGAGATGCAGAAGAAAGTGGGATCCAGCAGTCAGGAAGAGGCTTTCCAATACATAGAAGATAATCTGGATAAGAAGGTTAAGTTCGTGCCGGTGTTGGACACATTAAAGAAGCATAACAGTGAGTATCTGTATTTTAAGACAGACCATCACTGGACAGCAGATGCAGCGTATTATGCTTATAAGCAGCTGATGAAAGAAAAGGGAGAAAAGGCATCTCCGTTGAAAGATTACACGAAGGAGGAGTTCACAGGATTCCTGGGAAGCTTCTATTCTTCAAGTAACCAGTCAGAAGTTCTGGCTAATAATCCGGATACTGTCACAGCATATGTGCCAGAGGTTAATGAACTGACCTACACAGATTATAATGGACAGGAACAGCAGGGTGAGGTTGTTGCGGATGCCAATGCGTATAGTCAGGAGAATAAGTACCTGTGCTTTATCGCCGGCGATGAACCATTTGAGAAGATTGAGAATCCGAATATTAAGGATGATTCATCCTGCGTGGTAATCAAAGAATCCTATGCGAATGCATTTGTCCCATTCCTGGTAAACAGTTATCATGATGTATATGTAGTGGATTACAGATATTACAGTGGTGGATTGACGGATTTTGTGAAAGAAAACAAGATTCAGGATGTGATCTTTCTGAATAATGCACATGCGATTAATACAAAGGCTGTAAATCTGATGTACAGCATCTGGTAGTATCACAGTGGTATAAATAATTAATTGAGGAGAATAATGATGAGAAGACGAATTAAATCAGCCATGCTGATGATTATAATGGTATGTACACTGTGTGTGAATTCTGTCGTGGCGGAGGCGGAGTCTGCGGCAGATTCAGGCGACAGGGTGACTATATTATTTACACATGATATTCATTCCAGACTGGATGAATATAAGGCAAGCCAGGCAGACGGGGAGACTGAGATGATAGGCGGGTTTGCCAGAATTAAAACAGAGATTGACAGAGTAAAAGAGGAAGATCCGGCAGCATTTGTATTTGATGCCGGAGATTTTTCTATGGGTACGCTCTATCAGACGATATATGAGACAGATGCGGCAGAGCTTACCATGCTTGGCAAGATTGGTGTGGAAGCAACTACTTTCGGCAATCATGAATTTGACTATCGTGCAGAGGGACTTTCCAATATGTTCCACAGTGCGTTACGTAATGCAGAAGAAGATGCCGAGCTTACATTGCCACAGTTCCTGATTGCGAATATCGATTGGAAAAAGAATAAATCCGATGATAATAAACTGATTCAGACAGCGCTGGAAGATTATGGAAGTAAAGAATATACGGTGATTGAGCATGATGGCGTACAGATTGGTGTGTTTGGTGTACTGGGTGAAGATGCAGCAGCCTGTGCACCGGAGAGTGGTCTGGAATTTGACAATATTGTAGAGACTTCTAAGCGTGTAGTAAAAGAACTGCAGAAGGAAGATGTAGATATGATTGTCTGCCTGTCTCACAGCGGTACGAATGAAGATGAAGATAAGTCGGAGGATGAGATCCTTGCGGAGGAGGTACCGGAGATTGATGTGATCATCAGCGGACATACACATACTGCATTGGAACAGCCGATCATTCATGGCAATACGTTGATCGCATCAGCAGGATGCTATGGAGCAAATCTTGGTGAGATGAGCCTTGTACCGGATGGTGATGGCAGATGGACATTGGAAGAATATAAGTTAAAAGCAATGGATGGCACGGTAGAGAAGGATGCGGATATTGAAGCAGAACTTGCACAGTACCGCAGTGTGATTGATGAAGAATATCTGTCCAGATTTGGATATACAATGAATCAGGTATTGGCAGAAAATGACGTGGCATTTGATTCAGTAGATGATATGTATGCAGAACACAGAGAGGCAGGACTTGGTAATCTGATATCTGACTCTTATATCTATGCAGTGAAGCAGGCAGAAGGTGAAGATTACGAGCCGGTGGATCTGGCAGTTGTAGCGACAGGTGTAATTCGTGATTCCTTCCCAAAGGGAGAAATTACGGTATCGGACGCATTTAATGTAAGCGCTCTTGGTATCGGAGCAGACCGTATTACAGGATATCCGCTGGTCAGTGTATATCTGACCGGAGCAGAACTTAAGACGGTAGCAGAGGTGGATGCTTCGGTGTCTTCACTGATGAGTGCTGCACAGCTTTATCCAAGCGGTATGGCGTGGACATTTAACCCGCACCGCATGATTCTGAATAAAGTAACAGATGTGTATATGACGACTGATCAGGTAGGTGAGGAAGAGCCTTTAACACAGGAGAAGCTTGAGAGTATTCAGGATGATAAGCTGTACCGTGTGGTATCGGGACTTTACTCTGCGCAGATGCTTGGCGCAGTAGAAGGACAGTCTAAGGGAATCCTTAAGATCACACCGAAGAATGCAGACGGAGAGCCAATCACAGATTTTGAAAAGTATATTATCCACGATCAGAATGGCGCGGAAGTAAAAGAATGGTACGCATTGGCGAGCTATCTTGAATCCTTCTCTGAAAACGATGAGGGCGTATCTGTAGTACCTGAACGCTATGAGAAGACAGAAAATCGCAAGGTTATCAGTGACAGCCGGAATCCGATCGAGTTACTGAAACATCCGAATAAGATCGCATTGGTGATCTATGCTGTTATTCTGGTACTGATCCTGTTGATTGTATTGGTTGTCCGGATATGCTATACTAAAATTCGTGCAAGAAAAAATAAGAAAGAGAATAAGTAAGAAAATAATATAAGAAGGTAAGTTATGATAGAGATAGACTTTAAGAAGATAGAACTGGAAGATAAAGATCTCATCACACATTATTTCAAGCATCATACCAGCAGAAGCTGCGAGCGTACATTTGTGAATGTATATTTATGGGCGCGATTTTATCATGTGAAGTTTGCTGAGGTAGAACATACATTGGTATTCCGTACGGAGGATGAGGATGGATTCTCTTTCGCATACCCGGCGGGAGAACCGGAGAATGTTAAGAAAGCATTGGATGTGCTGATGGTATACAGCAAGGAGCGGGGAGTTCCGTTCCTCATGTATACTGTGACACCGGATAATTTTGAATATCTGGAGAAATGGTATCCGGGAAGATTTGAGATTGAGTATGTGGAAGGTGATGCGGATTATGTATATGAATCTGAGAAACTGGCCACACTTTCCGGCAAGAAGCTTCACAGCAAACGTAACCATGTTAATAAGTTTAAAATCGTATATGCAGACCGCTGGTCTTACGAACCGATCAGTGAGGATAATCTGGAAGAATGTGTACAGACAGGTTTGAAATGGCGTAATGAAAATGGCTGTGAAGAGGATGAAGAGAAGAATGCGGAGCTCTGTGTGACGCTGAATTCCCTGCGACTCTTTAAAGAATTAGATCTGGTAGGCGGCGCATTAAGAGTGGATGGCAAGATCATAGCATTTACCATTGGAGAACCGCTTTCTGAAGATACATTTGTGGTGCATATTGAGAAGGCGCTGGGAGAGATCGAGGGTGCGTACACGATGATCAATCAGCAGTTTGTACAGCATGCCTGTATGGATTATAAATACGTGAACCGTGAAGAAGATACTGGTTCTGAAGGACTCAGAAAGGCAAAGCGTTCTTACCGTCCGATATTTATGGTAGAAAAGGGCTGGGTAAGAGAAAAGACACAGGATGATCAGACACAGGAGGTAGAAAAATGATAGCAGAGAAAATGAAAGGTCTGGTAGCGAACAGTTCCGCTATTCGTGCCATGTTTGAAGAAGGTAACCGTCTGGCAGGTATTTACGGTGCTGAGAATGTATTTGATTTCAGTCTTGGCAATCCGAATGTACCAGCTCCGGAGGCTGTAAAGAAGGCAATTGAAGATTTGGTTGAGAATGAAGATCCGTTGGTACTTCACGGATACACCAATAGTAACAGTGGTTATGCAGATGTCCGCGAAGCGGTAGCAGAATCACTGAATGAGCGTTTTGGTACAGCATTTGAGGGCAAGAATATTATCATGACTGTAGGTGCAGCAGGAGGTCTGAATGTTATCCTGAAGACGATCATCAATGCAGGAGATGAGGTGCTGACATTTGCCCCATATTTCGGTGAATACAGAGCCTATGTCAATAACTTTGACGGTGTACTGGTAGAGGTATCTCCGAATACAGTTGATTTTCAGCCAAAGTTGGATGAATTCGAGCAGAAGATCACACCGAAGACAAAAGCAGTTATTGTGAATACACCGAATAATCCGACCGGTGTGGTATATTCCGAAGAGACCATTAAGAAGATGGCAGCCATTATGGAAGCAAAGCAGAAAGAGTATGGAACAGAGATTTTCCTTATTTCTGATGAGCCTTACCGTGAACTGGTATACGATGGAGCAGAGGTGCCATATCTGACCAAGTATTATAATAATACGATCGTAGGATATTCTTACAGCAAATCCCTGTCACTGCCGGGTGAACGTATCGGATATCTGGTAATTCCGGATGAAGTGGCAGACAGCGAAGATATGCTTTCAGCAGCGAACGTAGCAAACCGGATCCTTGGATTCGTAAATGCACCGACCTTACAGCAGAAGATTGTAAAGGCATGCCTGAATGAAAAAACAGACATTTCCTACTATGACAGAAACAGAGAAGCACTGTACAATGGTTTGAAAGAATGTGGATTTGATTGCATTAAGCCAGAGGGAGCGTTCTATCTCTTTGTGAAGTCGCCGGTTGAGAATGAAAAAGAATTCTGCGAAGCAGGTAAGAAATACAATATTCTGATCGTTCCGGGAAGCTCTTTTGCATGCCCTGGCTATGTAAGACTGGCATATTGTGTATCTTATGAGACAATTATTAATTCACTTCCGAAATTTGCTGAACTTGCGAAGGAGTACTTTTAGAATATGAAAGCATTTGAGAAGAATATACGAAAGGTAGAGCCATACGTGCCGGGCGAACAGCCTGGCCGTAAGGTGATCAAGCTGAATACCAATGAGAATCCGTATCCACCGGCACCGGGGGTACAGAAAGCGATGGAACAGATCAGTCCGGATAAGCTTCGGATGTATCCGGATCCGACTGCCAGTGTGTTAGTGGACAGCCTGGCTGAGTATTACGGCGTGAATAAAGATCAGGTATTTGTGGGTGTGGGATCGGACGATGTGCTGTCCATGTGTTTCCTGACATTTTTTAATTCCGAGAAACCAATCCTGTTTCCGGATATTACTTATTCTTTCTATAAGGTGTGGGCGGATCTTTACCGGATTCCGTATATCTGTCCGAAGCTTACAGATAATTTTCGCATTCGCAAGGAAGACTATTATCAGGAGAATGGCGGTGTCATATTCCCGAATCCGAATGCACCGACCGGAATCTATGAGGATCTTGAGTTTGTAGAAGATATCATTGCGCACAATCAGGATGTGATCGTAATCGTGGATGAAGCCTATATTGACTTTGCAGGAAAGTCTGCACTGGAACTGATCGATAAGTATGAGAATCTGATCGTGGTACAGACATTTTCCAAATCCCGCTCTATGGCAGGAATGCGTATTGGATATGCCATCAGTAATCCGACGCTGATCAAATATCTGAATGATGCCAAATATTCATTTAATTCCTATACTATGAATCAGGCGGCGCTGGTATGTGGCGCGGAAGCTGTGAAGGATAAGGTATATTTTGAGGAGACTGTTCAGAAGATTGTGGAGACGAGAGCATGGTCTGTGGAACAGTTCAAAGAACTGGGATTTAAATGTCTGGATTCGCAGGCAAACTTCATATTTGTGACGCATCCGGAATATGATGCGGAAGAGATGTTTGAAGCATTGAAGAAAGAAGACATCTATGTAAGGTTCTGGGGCAGTGAGCGCATTGAACAGTATATGCGTGTGACTGTGGGCACCAGAGAAGAGATGGAGGCTTTATTCGCTTTCCTGAGAAGATATATTAAAGGAGAATAATTATGACAGAGACACTTGTGCAGGGGATTATCCATGCATTGAGCGGCACATTGAGCAAAGAGGCAATTGTATTCGTGATCTCGATGATTCCGATTCTGGAGCTTCGAGGAGCACTTCTGGTGGCAGGACCTGTGCTTGGTGTACCGGTAGCAAAGGCAATTCCGTTTTGCGTAATCGGTAATATCGTTCCGGTGCCGTTTATCCTGCTTTTAATCACACCAATCTTTACCTGGCTCAAAGGCACGAAGACATTCAAACCGATGGTACACAGACTGGAAGCACGTGCCATGAGTAAGAGTGACCAGATTGAGAAATACGAGTTCTGGGGACTGGTACTCTTTGTGGGAATTCCGCTTCCGGGTACAGGAGCGTGGACGGGATCGCTGATCGCAGCACTTCTGGGTGTAAAGTTCCGCAAAGCATTTCCGGCGGTTGTGCTTGGAATCTGTATGGCGACAGTGATTATGTGGTTTATTTCATATGTACTTTTAGGCGGTGTACATTTACTGGGGTAATCAAATGAAAAAGAAGAAAGAGACGATTGATCTGACCAAGGGATCAGTTGCGAAGGGGATCGTTGCATTTACGATTCCTTTAATTTTCGGACAACTATTACAACAATTATATAATATGGCAGATGCCTGGGTGGTTGGTAACTTTGCAGACAATACGGCATTTGCAGCGGTAAGCACATCGGGAAGCCTCGTCTTTCTGGTGGTAGGAATGTTTAATGGTATTGCTATCGGAGGAGGAGTGGTAATATCCCGCTATGTGGGAGCTGAGGATGAGAAAAATATCGAGAGATCGATCCATACCAATATCCTGTTCGGTATCATTGCATCGGTGTTTATGACGGCGATCGGGTTGATTTTTGCTCCGCAGATTCTGAATATGATGGATGTGCCGGAGAATGTGCTGCCACAGTCACTGACCTATTTTAAGATTTATTTCGCAGGCAGTACGACGATCATCATGTATAACATTTTCATGTCCATTATGCGGGCACTTGGAGACAGTGTGCGGCCGATGTATTATCTGGCGATCTGTTCTGCTGTGAATGTGGTGCTGGATCTACTCTTTGTGGCAGTCTTTCACTGGGGCGTGGCAGGAGCGGCTATCGCAACGGTGATCGCACAGGGCTTAAGTGCTGTACTTTGTATATTAAGGATGAGGAAGAATCAGGGATGCACAAGGGTCAGCATTAAGAAGCTGAAATATCATGCGAATATCATGGGAGATGTGATTCGTCAGGGACTTCCGGCTGGTATCCAGAATTCAGTTATCAGCATTGGTAATCTGGTAGTACAGACCAATATCAATTCCTTTGGAGAATATGCCATGTCGGGCGCAGGATCGCATTCAAAAGTGGAAGGCTTTGTGTTTATCCCGATCATGGCGATGTCTTTAACGATGTCTACGTTCATCAGCCAGAATCTGGGTGCAAAAGAGTACGAACGTGCTAAGAAAGGAGCTGTCTTTGGTATCGTAAGCTGTGCCGTGATCGCTGCGGTGATCGGTATCGTAGAGTATATCTATGCACCGTGGTTGGTAGGGATATTTGCCAAGGCACCGAAAGCGGCTGAATTTGGCGTGATACAGGAGCGGACAGTGTGTCTGTTCTATTTTCTGCTTGCGTTCTCACACAGCGCGACAGGTGTGCTGAGAGGCTGCGGCAAGTCTGTGATACCTATGGCAACGATGCTTGGCTTCTGGTGTGGATTCCGTATTGTGTATGTGACCATTGCAATACGTATTGTTCCGGTATTTAAGACTATCTGCTGGGCCTATCCGATCACATGGTCACTGAGCAGTCTGGTATTTCTGCTGTTCTTGTTAAAGACGGACTGGACGCACAGTTATGAGAAGATTACAGCGTGATAGAAGGATTAACATTTGCACGCCTAATTTAACTTAAACTTAACAGAGTGATACATGGAGATTTAACCATGGATTGTTATACTACCCTCAGAAAGCGAAAAGAGATAACTCGCAGAAAGAGGGTAGTTTTATTATGAGAAAACTATGGAAATTACTGGCAGCAAATTGTGGGAAAAAATATACAGCAGCATTGTTCCGTGGAGTGTTTACATTTATCTGTGCGGCAGTTGTGGCACTGCCTGTGATGATGTTTGGACTCAGTGTTTCCTGGGATTTATCAGAATGTCTGTGGTCAGCATTTCTGACAGGAGGTTATGCGGGTGTAGCCGGATACCTGATTTCAATTTTTTATGAATTGAATCATGTGAAGCGAGAAGCAGAGTAAGAAGAGAATATGGGATAAAGAAAGATCACACAATGAGGGTGCATTGTGTGATCTTATATGTCTTTAAGAATATTATTCTGCCTGATCTAATGTCTTAAGGCATTCTATAAGGGCTTCAACCGCTTCTTTCTCGTCCGGTCCGTCAGCAGAAAGGATGATCTCGTCATTCTGCGCAAGACACAGTGCAAGGACGAATACGACGGATTTGGCATTTGCCTTTTTCATGGAATCATCCGCGCGCTCTACGAATACATGAGAAGAAAACTGACTGACTGTGTGGGTAAATACGCTGGCTGCACGGCCATGAATTCCTAATGGGTTAACGACTTTCGCTTTCTTTGTATACATATCATTGCCCTCCAATATTCAATTATTCAATTAATCATTTAATCTGGTCAGTGCCTCTCCGCACTGAGCATCCGTAACTAATACGTTAATATAGCCTCCCTTTATGGCACCACGTATGGCTTCGGCTTTGCGTACACCGTTGGCAATACCGATGGCATAAGGGACTTTTTTTAATTTGTTCAGATTCACACCGACGATCTGTTTATTATACGGGAAGCGATCAGTTCGACCTTCTTTATCGAAGAGATGCATACAGATATCTCCACATACCTGGTCTTTGATGGCCTGCTGTTTCATTTCGTCCGAATAGTATCCACTTCGAAAAGCAGAAGAGGTGTTGTCTGCTGTACCAATACCGACCAGAGCTACATTCAGATGATCGTAAGCGTTCATGATCTGTCTGATGCTGTCTTCTTTCATAAGAGTGCGTTTGGTTTGTACATGAGAGACAACTGCAGGGACATACAGATGCTGTCCTTCCCCACAAAATGCTTTTGACAGGTGGTCTACGACGTGATTCGCATCCAGTGTGTAATCTACATTACCGGTCCCACCTAGAAGCGGGATAAATGTGAGATTCTGAAACTGTCTGGGAGCATATGGTGCAATATAACGGATTGTTGTACCCATGCCTACGCCGATGATATCATTGTCTTTCAATATGGACTTCAGATAACCTGCTGCGGCTTTTCCCAGAACATCTTTTTGCTGATTGGTGGTGCTTACAGTGTCTGCAATAATGACTTCCTGCAGATGGTACGTCTTTTCCAGCTTCTGTTCCAGTTCAGAATAACGCCTTTCCTGTGGATCGGAGATCGTGATTTCTACGATTCGCTTTAATTTGGCACTTTTTAGAAGTCTGGCAACGGTAGGTCTGGAGATGTCCATAATCTTAGCAATGTCACTCTGACTCATATCACGATTGTAATAGAGATCGCATACACGCAGCATCATACGCTCGTTATCAACAATTTTTTTCATAAATATAGGGTCAATCATTTTTTTCGTGGGATTGACGT
>OLNT01002118.1_pt1 | contig 9960 bp, 4 predicted proteins | sample 1672641 | NCBI WGS metagenome assembly OLNT01 (sample SAMEA3136708, study PRJEB25190) | human gut metagenome
AACAATGTTGGCAGGTAGCAAGAATCCCCTGTCTTTAGACATGGGGAGTGTCAAATAAAATTACAAAAACAAATATTTTAGTATGTGCTGTAAGTCATAATGAAGATGTAATTATTCCAGATGGAAATTATGCTATTAAACCAGGTGATCATTTATATATTACAGGGACACATCGAGATTTATCAAGATTTTGTTTAGATATCGGTGTTATCACAAATCGTATTAAAAATGTTATCATTGTTGGTGGTGGAAAAATTGCTTATTATTTATCTAAACAATTATCTACTCAAGGAATTAAAGTTAAAATTATTGAAAAGGATAAAAATCGTTGTCAAATTTTAGCTGAAAAATTATCATATGTCACAATTATTCATGGTGATGGTAGTGATGATGAATTATTAAATGAAGAAGGTATTGAAAATACAGATGCTGTTCTAGCACTTACAGGATTAGATGAAGAAAATATTGTTTTATCATTATCCGCAAAAAGCTTATATCATAAAAAGACAATTGCGAAAGTAACAAGAATGAATTAGACAGGGTTATCAGATGTGTTAAAGGTTGATAGTATTGTTGCACCAAAGAAAATTGTTGCTAGTCAAATTATTAGATATGTACGTGCTAAAATGAATAAAGATCATGATTCAACTGTTAAAACACTTTATAAAATTGTTGATGGTGAAGTAGAAGCTGTTGAATTTAAAGTAACAGAACATTTTAATTATTTACAAGTGCTTTTTCAGCTGTAGCAACGTGTTTTAATAACGTTGGTCCAGGAATGAATGTTGTTGGTCCAGTAGGAAATTTCTCATCATTATCGGATGTATCAAAACTTGTTTTGTCTTTTGATATGTTAGCAGGACGACTTGAAATATTCCCAATGTTATTATTATTTGCTCCATCTCAATGGAGAAAATAGACTACTTAGAAGTCCCTAGTGGACTTCTTTTAAAATATTAAAAATTATTTATTAGGAGATCTCGAAAGAGGTCTTTTTGCATTTCACACCCTAAAAACGACATTTCGCGACAAATGAAAAAATAAAGTATCATAAATAGTAAAATATGAATAGACAAGGGAGGTTTTTTATTAACAAATAAATAAGTAGTTTTAAACATAATAATTTTTAATAAGGGGAGGAAAAGAAAGTTATGAAGATAAAAATTAAGAAAATAATAGCAAGCGTACTTACATTTATGATGATCTTTACACAAGTGCCTGTAAATGTATTTGCGGCAGATACTAATATTTCAAGTGATGGAAGTACGTATTATACAAGTACACCAGGAACATATAATTTACCTGGAGGCACGTATTATACTAAGAAATATTCTACATGGGAAAATGCAGGTACAAAAGTTTGTGTACAATATAATAGCTCTAAAATAGGAACGATAGCTTTAAATATATTAGGCGATGTTATTAATAATCCTGAAAAAAATGGAAGGTTCGATTTTATTAGGGCTGACAGGAATACTGATGTAACTATTAATATGAATGGTCATACATTTACTTATAGTGGAAATGATGTTTACAGTCTATGCGGATTTGTTGAAAATTCAGGAACAATGACAATCAATGGTAGTGGTGGAACGATTGTATCTGATAAAGTTGGACTTAACTCTATAGAGGGAGTTTTGAATGTTAATGATGCCACAATTAAAGCAAATCGTATTGGTATTTACAATAAAGCGACAGTACTTAAACTTAAAAATGTCACGTTTGAAAATTGTGGAACAGATGTTCAACTTGGTAGTAATGGTACCATTGATCTTTCAGAATATAATGGAAATGCTATTACAATTGATATTGATTATAACATAAATGATGGAAAAAAACACAGAATATCTCCAAGAGGAGTAAGTAGAGATGATTTGAATAAAATCAAATTTGTAAGAAATAGCGATAAATTATACAGAGTTGATCTTAGATATGACGAAGAAGGTCAATATATTTATTTATCAAAACATGTTCACAAATGGAACTATGTACTTGATAACAGCGATGAAAGTGGAAAAACAATAAAAGGTTATTGTAGTGAAGAAGAAAGAAAGAGTGAATGTGATTATCAGGATCCAGATACTACAACTGCAAAAATAGTATTAAAAACACAAAATGGAGAGTATAACAGAGGAACCAATGCTTGGGTTGAAAATGCCAATGGTAAGAATACCAATAGTTTTCCAATATCAGGAGATTCATACAAATTAACATATTATCAAAATGGTCAACAATTATCACAAAGACCAACAGAACCAGGAGATTATTCAGTAACTCTAACAATGGATCAAGTTTCAGTTTCTGGAGAATTCACAATTACGAAAGCAGAATATTGGACAAATAAAATATATTTTTACGATAAGAATTGGAATAAACAAGATAATTGTGAATATACTTATCAAGGATATCAATCAAAATTTGGACCACGTGTAGAAGTGAATACAGGAAATGGTCATTACTATGTTCCGACAGATGCACGTGTTTCTTATGAATATAAGAAATATGATGATGACGACAGTGCATATAAATCAATAAGTTTAAATGAGCTAAATAGTCTAAAACCTGGTACTTATTGTATTAGAGGAGTAGTTTCTGAAAATAACCATTATTTAAGTTTAACAACAAAATCACTTAAATTTACTGTATTAAAAGCAGAACCTACTCCACCTAGCATTGTTAAATACACATGGGAATATGGAGAACAACCAGAACTTGTCCCTGAAAGTATGTTAGATAATTGTCAATATTCATATAAATATTATTATCGTGATACAAATGTTAAGGTCAATAAAGAATATCCAGACGTAGGAAAATATTATTTAAGTATATATAATTCGGGATCGGATCTTTATAAGTCTGGATCGTCTCCTCAAAAATTTATTACTATTACCCAAAGAACAGCAACTTTATCATGGAAACTAGATGGAACAAATACATTTAAAATTCCATATGATGGTAAACCACATGTTCCAACAGCAACTGTTACTAATACAGTTGGAGATGACAAATGTAACGTGACTGTTTCTGGTGAACAAACTGAAGTAGGTACATATACTGCAACTGCAACTGAATTGAGTGATTCAAATTATAAATTACCTGTACAAAATACAGTTACATTCGAAATTGTCAAAGCCCATAGAGAAGCACCAACATCTGTAACAGCCACAGGAACAACATATAAAGGTGGAACAGATGGTAAATTAAATAATGTTGATTCATCAATGGAATATAGAAAAGATGGTGAAAATGAATGGCGTAGTATTACTGGAGATACTGTAGAAGGATTATCTACTGGTAAGTATTATGTAAGATATAAAGATAGTAATAATTATTATGCATCATCTGACAAAGAAGTATATGTAGCCAATGGACAAGAAATCAAAGTAAAAGTTCCAGCTAGTCAAGTTGGATATACTTTAAGTGTTAGTAATACAGTTGTTGATTATAATGAATCAAGTACTCTTACATTTACCTTGAATAAAGGCTATTCAAAAACAAAAAATTTCGCTGTTAAGGTCAATGGCGAAACAGTTCAATTAGATAACAATAATCAATATACAATAAATAATATTCAAAAAAATACAAATATTACAGTTGAAGGAGTAGCTGATATAACAGCCCCTGATACAGAAATAAAAGTATCCAATAAAACATGGAAAAGTATTTTAAATAAAATTACATTCGGTTTATTCTTTAAAGAAACACAAAAAGCAGAAATTACAGCTACAGATGAAGGTAGTGGAGTTAATAAATACTATTATTATGTTGATAAATCAGGTAGTGAAGAATCACTAACAGAGAAACAATTACAAGCAGTAGATTGGAAAGAAGGAACATCTGTTACATTTAGTGAAGATAGTAATTATGTTATTTATGCCAAGGTAACAGACAAAGCAGGAAATATTAAATATGTTTCAACAGATGGTATCGTAATTGATACGATTGCACCACAAGTATCAGGTGTAGAAAGCAATCAAACATATACGAAAACACAAACATTTACAGTAACTGATAACAATTTAGATACAGTAAAAGTAGATGACAAAGTTGTAACATCTTATACATTAGTTCCTAAAAAAGGAACATATACAATCGAAGTAACAGATAAATCAGGAAATAAAACAACATTAAATAATATTACAGTTAACTGGGAAAAAGTAAAAAAACCAACAGTAGAAAGCAAAGTATATACAGGACAAACATTAACTGCAAATATTTCAGAAAATGGTTTATACACAGTTAAAGAAAATAATGGTGGTATTGATGTAAATGAATATGATGTTCAATTGACTTTAAAAGATCCTACAAATTATAGATGGGAAGACGGTACTATTGATACAACAGTAAAATTCAATATTACCCAAGCAACACCAGTTGTTACGAAACCAACAACAAAAACACTAACATATAATGGAAGTGAACAAGAATTAGTAAATGCAGCATCTACTAATGGAGGAACAGTAAAATATTCTTTAGACAATAAAAACTGGTCAACATCAATTCCAACAGGGAAAGCTGCCAAAGGATATACAGTTTACTACAAAGTAGAAGGAAATAAAAACTTTAAAGGTGTAGATGTACAAGAAATCACAAATAAAATCAATCCTAGAACAATTGATTTAAACTGGAATAAAGAATTAACTTACAATGGAAAAGAACAATTACCAACAGCTACAGTTAATAACTTAGCAGATGGTGATGAATGTGAAGTTAATGTTACAGGTGCAAATAGAAATGCAGGTACTTATGAAGCTACAGCTACAAAAGTAAGTAATCAAAATTATAAGTTACCTGAAGATGTCACAACAAGTTATACAATTAAACCAAAAGATATAACTGTTACAATAACACCTAATGGTGGTACTTATGGTGAAAAAATTACAGGTGCTACAGCTAAGTTAAATGATGTAGAAAATGGCGATCATCCAGAAGTAATATTAACTTACACAGGAACAGGGTATGATGGAACAGAAGTTAATGGAACAAAAGTTCCTAGTCATGCAGGTAAATATACTGTTACAGCAAGTATCGATGACAAAAACTATAATTTAACTGGTACAAATACAGCTGAATTTGTAGTAAAAGGTGCAGATGCTGGATTAAAAGTAAAAGAAGTGAATGATAAAAAATATGGTGATCAAGGATTTAAATTAGAAGTATCTCATAAAGGTAATGGAAAATCATCTTATTCAAGCAGTAATGAAGATGTAGCAACAGTAGATGATCAAGGTAATGTAACAATTCATAATGCTGGTACAACAAAATTAAAAGTTACATTAGGAGTTGATCATAACTATGATAGTGATAGTAAAGAAGTAACATTAACTGTTAATAAAATCAATCATGAATTAACAGTTGATCAAAAAGATGTTGAAAAGACTTATGGTGATGAAGCATTTACAATTCATGCTCAAAGTAAAGACAATGAATCAGCTATTGAATATGTAAGTAGCGATGAAAAAGTAGCAACAGTAGATAATCAAGGCAATGTAGTTATTAAAGGTGCAGGTAAAGCAATCATTACAGTAAGTCAAAAAGAAAGTAAGAATTATAAAAAAGTATCTAAAAAAATAAATCTTACTGTTAAAGCTAAAAAGATTACAGTTACTGTAAATGATGCATCAAAGACATATGGAGATGAAGACTCTGAATTTACATATGTAAATGATAAACTTATTGGTAATGATAAATTAACAAGTATCATTTTTACAAGAGAAGAAGGAGAAGATGTAGGAACATATAAGATAAAAGTAAGTCAAAAAGAAGGATCAAATCCAAATTATGATATTACTTTTAAAGATGGAACATATACAATTAATCCATTATCGATTGATAAAGGAACAGTTGTATTAGGAAATGTCTTAAAATATACAGGAGAAAAACAAACACAAGAAGTAGAACAAGTTTTAGTCAATGGAAAAGTATTAAATAAAGAAGATTATGAAGTATTAGATAATCAAGCAACGAAAGAAGGAAAACATGTTCTAACAATCAAAGCTAAAGGAAATAACCATACAGGATCCTTTGAATATAGCTATGCAATCTTACCAAAAGAAAATGACAAGATAGGAACAGGATCATTTACTGTTAAAACAACAGGAGATGTAGAAATAAGTAGAGATGAAGTTATAGATCTCCTTATTGAAAATAAAAAAATAACAGCAAATGAATTAAGTGAAGTAGCAGAAGGTAAGAAAGTAGACATCGTATTAGAAGTAAAAGAAGCACAAGCAAATGAACTTATTGAAACAAGTACAAAAGGATATAAAGTAGGAAAATACTTAAATATTACTTTAAATAAAATAGTTAATGGAACAAATGAAAGTATACATGAACTTTCAAAAGTCATGAAAGTAACAATCAAAGTTCCAGAAGAACTAATCAATAAAGATAGTAAAACTAAGAGAGAATACTATATCGTAAGAAGTCATAATGGAAAAGTAGATATCTTAGAAACAATCTATGATGAAAAGACAAACAGTTTAACATTTGAAACAGATAAGTTCAGTGACTATGCAATTATCTATAAAGATAAAAAAGAATTAAAAACAACGGTAACTACTTCAATAAATAAATCAAATACAAAACAAACAACGAAAGCTAAAACGGGAGATAATGCAAATATTATAGGATTAATGATGCTACTAGTAAGCAGTATGTTTGTGATGGTATTTGTAAGAAAAAAAGAAAATTAATAGAGATATAGAAAAAGTCTTTAAGTTGATGCTTAAAGGCTTTTTCGCTGTTTTCAATTTTAAATACCTAACGACACTATTCAAAATTGAACGACCTTTCTTAACAAATACCAAGTATGTTAAAATATTTATATGCTACTAATTTAAATTTTAAATCTAATGATAAATTTAATAGTCAAATATTAGTAAAATATAGAGAGGAAATAATCTACTGTTTTTGTTACTTTTTTTGTAACAAGATGTTTTATTAAATGGATTGTTTTTTTTATTAAAGAGTCTATAATTGTATACAACATGAATGGAGGATTGCCTATGCTAGTAGATGGACATATGCATTTAGAAAACGGACCACTTACTAAAGAATATGTAATGGAATTTATTAATGAAGCTTATAAACAAGGATTTGATCGTATTCAAATTTTAGATCATACACATCGTTTTAAAGAATTTGAAGTTATTTATCAAGGTGTTAAAGAAGCAAGTGATCAACAAAGAGAATGGCTTGCTAATAAGAAAATGAAATTTAAAGATACACTTTCTAGTTATGTGCGTTTAATTAATGAGGTAAAAGAGGAAGAACTTCCAATAGAAGTTTTATTTGGATTAGAAGTATGTTATGTTCCTGAATATAAAGAAGAAATAAGACGTATTTTAGAACCCTATCAATTTGATTTTTTAGTAGGAGCTATTCATTCTATTGATGGACTTTTATATGATATGCCTTGGTCTAAAGAACTACTTTGGGAAAAATATAATGTAGATGATATTTATCATCGTTATTATGAATTGATTTTTGATTTAGTTAAAAGCGATTTATTTACGCAATTAGCTCATCCTGATACAATTAAAATGTTTGGTTATTATCCAACTTATGATTTAAAACCAACTTATCATGAACTTGCTGAATTATTAGTAGAACATCATGTTAAAGGGGAATGTAATACAGGGTGTTATTATCGTTATCATCATCCTGATAAAGGTTTGTCTAAAGAATTGTTGGATATTTTTAAAGAACATCATGTGGATATTATTACAGCGAGTGATGCACATAAACCAGCAGATGTAGGAACTTGCATCAAAGATATTTATAAGTTATGTCAGTATGATTAAGTTGTTCTTGATTGAACAACTTTTTTGCTTTATGATAGACAAAAAAAGAAAGGTTGTTAGAAATGAGAATTACAGAATTATTAGATATAAATTCGATAGATTTAAATCCACAAGTTTCTAATAAAGAAGAAGCAATCAATCATCTGGTTGATTTATTAGATCAAAGTGGAAAATTAAATGATAAAGAAATTTATAAAGAAAGTGTTTTAAATAGAGAAGCGCAAAGTACAACAGGAATTGGTGATGGTGTTGCTATTCCTCATGGACAAAGTGAAGGTGTGAAAACAGCAGGATTATCTGCAATGGTTGTTAAAGAAGGATTAGATTTTAAATCTCTTGATGGACAACCTACTTATTTATTTTTTATGATTGGTGCTCCTAAAGATTCGGGAGGTGCTCATTTACAAGCTCTTGCACAGTTATCTACTTTATTAATGGAAGAAGATTTTAGAAATGCTTTAATTAATGCATCTTCTAAAGAAGCATTTTTACAATTAATAGATGCTAAGGAAAATAAAAAAGAAGAAGTGAAAGAAATTGTTCATCCTGCTGTTTTAGCAGTAACTGCGTGTCCTACAGGAATTGCTCATACTTTTATGGCGGCTAAAGCTTTAGAACAAGCGGGAGAAAAATTAAATATTTCTATTAAAGTAGAAACTAATGGGCAAGAAGGGGTTAAAAATCAATTAACACAAGATGATATTGATCATTGTACTTGTATTATAGTAGCTGCTGATAAAAAAGTAGAAATGCAAAGATTTGAAGCGAAAAAAGTAATTCAAGTTCCTGTAAGAGATGGGATTTCGAAAGCTGAAGAGCTTGTTCAAAAAGCAAATAATGGCGATGGTGAAATATATCATCATGATACTAAAAAAGAAAAACAAAATATCATACGTTTATTTTACAAACATTTAATGAATGGTATTTCACATGCTTTACCATTCCTTGTTGCAAGTGGAGTTCTATATGGTATTTTATATCTTGTTAAAGATCAGGTATTATCAAATCAATCATTGACACTTATAAATTATGTTCAACAATTAATAACAATCATGATTATTCCAATTGTATCAGCCTATATTGCTGATAGTATTGCAGATCGACCTGCAATGGTTTCAGGTTTTGCTGGTGGATTAATTGTTTGTCAAGGAATTTCAATGTCATCAATTTCTGCTAATTCAACTTCTTTGCTTGCAGGAATTGTTGCTGGTTTTTTAGCAGGATTTGTTTCATTGATTTTAAAGAAATTATTTTCTTATTTACCACAATGTTTAAAAGGAATAGAAGCATCATTATTCCATCCTGTTTTATCAACTGTTATTGTTTTACTTGTGATGATTTATTTAAATGGTTATTTGTATATAGCACATAGCTATATTTTACAATATGTTTCACTTGTTGAATCTCAAATGTCAACAAAAATCTTATTTGGATTTGTTTTAGGAATGATGATGGCTATTGATAATGGTGGTCCTATTAATAAAACAGCCTATGTTTTTGGAATAGGAATGCTTATAAGTTATGATTATTATCCAATGGCTGCAGTCATGGCTGGAGGAATGATTCCACCATTTGTAATTGCTTTAACAGCAACATTATCTAAAAATAGATTTTCTAATCGAAAAGATGCATTAATGAATTATATTAATGGTATATCTTTTATATCTGAAGGAGCTATTCCATTTATTCAACAAGAATCAACTGTCATTTTACCAGCATGTTGTTTAGCAGCAGGTCTTGCAGGAGCATTATCAATGTATTTTGAATGTTCAATTACTTCTCCTCATGGAGGATTATTCTTAATATGGATGGTCAATAATCCATTATATTATTTAGTGTTAATTGTTTTATCAACAGTTGTAGGAACATTGTTATTATTTATTTTTACAAAATTAAAAAATAACGTAAAATAGTATGCAAGTTAATATGAAATTTTTAAGAAGTCATTGTGACTTCTTTTTTTTGGACAATCTGCCCAATGAATTAAAAGAAAAGAAAGTATATAATAATAACAGAAAAGAAATATTTGTGAATTAAATTTGAGATAAAACTGAGACAAATATGAAACAAATTTGAGACGAAATAGAGAAGGACATAGGCTACAATTTATTTGTAACAAATCTAGATAAGTTACCTCAAATCAAAAAGAAAGCAG
>OLNT01002119.1_pt1 | contig 9956 bp, 5 predicted proteins | sample 1672641 | NCBI WGS metagenome assembly OLNT01 (sample SAMEA3136708, study PRJEB25190) | human gut metagenome
TCGGATACAAACGCATTGAGCGGTGCATTGCACGCTGGAAAAAGCAGGAGGAACGCGACCATCGTGGCGGCGAGCGTGCCAGTCGCGACGATCTGCGCATCATCCGTCATCATGATCTTATGGGCGATGACGCGCAATCATCGGAAATGGAATCGCAGGATATGCTTTCAAAGCTCACCCAGGCGCAGCTCATCATCAACCAGTGCGACGAATTGATTGCGAAGCAAGCGTTGCGCATCGACGAACTGGAACGTGTGTTGCGAAAGCTTGTCAAGTGACGGCACGCTCGCGTGAGATGGAGAAAGCGACGGAATGGCATGACGGTCGCCAGCCGTCGTCCGAGGAAGTTTCGGTGGACGGTCGACTTTCGACGGCTGGCTGTTTTTTGTCATTTGCAGAGGCGATTGATGTTGCTGACGAAATACGTCAACGACGTCACGCTCGCGGCACAATGCTGGCGATGCGCGCGGTTGCGGCGCTGTTGATTGTTGCTGCGGTCTGTATTGGCGGATTCCCGGCAATGTTGCAGTATCGGTCGGCGCGTGATCTGTCGGAAACGTCGGTAAGCTCCGCGCAGACGGTTGCGGGCTGGCCGTATCCGCAGGCGGATGACGCGTTCGCCGCGGCCCAGGACTATAACAAGTGGCTTGCGGAATCCGGGCAGCCGATTTTGGGTGAGGCGAAGGATCCGTTCGCTGATGTGCGCGGCGGATCGCGTGCCAGTGTGTCCGATTCTGGTGAATCGGACAACCAGAGTGGTGCGGACACCGGTTCCGCAAGCGCCAGTTCGACGGACGCGGAGTACCAGAGTCTGTTGGATTCCGGCGGTGGTGTGATGGGTGCGATTCGCATTCCGAAAATCTCCGTGAGGCTGCCGATCTACCATGGTACTTCCGAATCGGCGCTTGCTTCGGGCGCGGGACACCTGTATGGCAGCAGTCTGCCGGTCGGAGGCAAGAGCACGCATGCGGTGCTCACCGGGCATCGCGGACTGGTCGAAGCGGCCATGTTCACGCGGCTCGACGAAATGCGCGTCGGCGACTACTTCTATATCGAGGTGATGGGCCGTACGCTCGGCTACAAGATGGATCGCATTTCGGTGATCGAACCGAATGACACCTCGAAGCTGAAGATTGTGCCCGGCGAGGACCGGGTGACGTTGATGACCTGCACGCCGTACGGGGTGAACACCCACCGGTTGCTGGTTTCGGCGGTGCGTTCCGCGATTCCTGGAGTGGTTCCCGAGGAACGGAATGCGGCAAAGGACGCGCGATTGATTGCGATTGCGGTGTCGGCTGGCGTGCTCGTGTCGGGGATGCTGCTTGCCTGGCTGCGTAGACGGCCATGGCATATTCGCAGACATGCGGCTTGGTGGCCGAAACGTGGCTAGCTGTTGCGTTGGCATGCTACGGCGACATCCGTACGGTTACGGACATGTGAATAATGTTGCCCCGTCGGACGTCGGGCTTATGTGAATTTCGGGTAGCGCAGATAGCTGGAAACGTTGTTATCACTTGGTTTTGAGGCTATTTCATACCCCGAATCTCCCGCGTTTAGGGTGTATGTATCCATTCCCCTTTTCTTTTACTGTTCAAGATTGGAACGCTGGAAGTGTATCCGCGGCGGCTGGATGCGTGACTGGTGATGAAGATGTGAATCGTGCACATGCGCACGGTGTGTAAGGGGAGGTAGCAGATGAGGCATGCGCGAATAGAGCAGACAAAGCCCGAGAGGAGCTTTGCTGAACGAATAGTCGCCGTCATCGTTGCGGTCGCTATGCTCGGCGGCATGGGCTACGCCACCACTTCTACTGCACTAGCCAATGACGTCAATGCCACTGTTGAGCAGCAGAATGGTATCAACATTGGTCTGCATGATTACAAGCGCAACTCCATCAACAATAATCATGCGTTGCATTTTATGAGCGGAGGAAACGAAGCCGGCTATAACCGCTATGTTCAAGATGGCAGAGGTGCGTACGCGGGCATTGTGAAGCCTCTGCTGACTAACGATTATCCGACCATGGCGGATGGCAACGAATCGCTGAATTATCTCTTCGGCGGTGCGTCTGATAAGGCTGTGACTAATTACACGCCGTACGGTGATTTGCTGACTTCGGATGGTCAAGGGAATTACAGTTTCGATGCGGCGTCGAAATATGCGAAATATAACCACAATAGCAATCGATTCGAATTGACCAATCAGACCCAGAGCGGGAATCGTGACCCGTTATTCACGCCGTTTGGCAATGACAGCGACGACAATAGGTATTCGTTCGGCATGAACCTTAGGGCCGATTTCTATATGCCTAAAGATGGCAAAGTCAACAATCAGAACATGGTGTTTGATTTCACCGGTGACGACGATGTGTGGGTGTTCATCGATGATGTGCTGGTGCTTGACTTGGGCGGTATCCATCAGGCGATACGCGGAACGATTGATTTTGCTACTGGGTATATCACGTATGATCGAGATCAAAGTTATGGTTCGGATCGCGCGACGACAATTAGCCAGGCATTCAGTAATGCGGGCAAGAACTGGGATTCCGTTGCATATAAAACCCATCATTTGAGCTTCTTCTATCTGGAACGCGGCGACGGCGGCTCCAACTGCAAGATCAAGTTCAATCTGCCGGTGAAGCCGTCCAAGGCCATCGATATCGAGAAGGAAACCCTAGGCACCATCGACGAGAACAAAAAGTTCCAATTCCAGCTGTTCGTCGACGGTTCCCCAACCCCGTACCAGGGCAAATACAGCGTGTACGATGCGTACACCAATCAGGTCGTTCAACCCAATATGTCAACCGAAGGCGACGGTGTGATAAAGCTGGCCGGGGGTCAATTTGCCCGCGTACAAGACAACAGTTTCACCGACGACACCAGGTACACGGTGCGGGAGTTGAACTCCAGCGACTACACCGTGTCCGCGAACGGTTCCCCAATGACGCAGCAGCGTAGCGGCGATAGTGTATACGCCGAAACCGGCCCGTTCACCGTGGGGACGACGGGTCACGTGACCATCGTGAATTCCAATGTGAAGCCGTCGAACAACAAGAGCATCGTGAAAACCGATGGCATCGTCGGCGATGAGTACACGCTGCATCTGACCGCATCCGGCGATAGCACCTCCTCCACGGTCACCACTGCCACACCGGCCGACATTGTGCTGGTCATGGACAAGTCCGGCAGCATGAAGGGCGAACGCGACAGCAATGCGAAAAAAGCTGCCAACGCGCTCGCCGGGAAATTGCTGACTTCCCAGAATTCCGCTTTGCCGGAATCGCAGCGAGTACGTATGGCGGTGGTGACATTCAGCACTAACGCTTCTCTCAAGCAGAATTTCACCACAGACGTCTCGGAAATCAACAACGCCGTGAAGGGTAACCCCACGGGCGGCACCAACTGGGAGGCCGCGCTCAAGCAGGCAAACGATCTGCAAGGTCGCTCTGGTGTGAAGAAGCACATCATCTTCCTCTCGGATGGCAATCCGACATACCGTACGTCCTCGTATGGCGGCAGTTGCTATTCCTATTCGTATTCGTGGGGAGGCCACTATACCCCGCAGCCGGAATATACGACCAAAGCGACTTGCAAGGCGGCCGGATACTATTGGCGGGGTGAAAATCCTGATGGTGGTTCCGATGACGTGTACGGTGCAGGAGATAGCGATGACTACGGTTTCAACTATGCTGCTGCCTTGGCTGAGGCTAACAAGCGTGGCGATGCCGCACTCTATGTGGTGAAGACTTCCACTGATGCGAATAAGATGACCGATCTCGCCCGTGAGGCCAATGCAGTGAATGGCGAGGAATTTGACGGCACGAATGCTGAGAATCTGACGAAAGCATTCGATCAGATTTATTCCAGCATTACTTCTTCTGCGAAGATCAAGGTCTTCTCCATCACCGACACCTTGTCCCAGTGGGTGGATCCGGTCGATTTCGTCGGCACTGGCGATGTCACAAAGTCTGTGACGGTGAAGAACGGCAGTACCGTGCTGACGAGCGGATATGCGGCCACATACAGCGTCGACAGTTCCGGCAATCGCACCGTGACGGTGACGTTCAACGGTACTGACGGTACTGATGGCATGGTCGCAGAAAAGACTGATGTCATCGACGTTTCCTTCAAAGTCAAGCCACGCGATGCTGCATATGCCAACTATGCAAGCAACAACAACTATCCGAATACGGGAGACGCGAATACCGGAGACGTATCCGCCGGGAAGCAAGGCTACTATTCCAACGCGGATGCGAAGCTGAACTATTGCGTGCTCACCGAGGTCAACGGCGCGACATCCTGTGTAAGGACCGAAGCCGAATATCCGCATCCGGTGGTGCAGGTGAAGCTTGGCAAGATCAACATCACCAAGCAATGGTCGGACGGTGCCGACAAGCATACCCGCGATTCCGTGACGGTGCAATTGCAGCGCAAGGCAATTGGTGCTACTAATGCGGAGAACGTTGGTAATCCGATCACGCTGAACGCCGCCAACAATTGGACCATAACGGTCGATAATCTGGTGCCCGGCTACACGTATTCCGTGGTGGAAACCATCGGCGATGACCGATATGACGTCACCTATACGGGTAACAATACCGAATTGACCAAGAAGATGGTGTGGTCTTCCAATGCCGATGCGGGCACGTTGAAAGCGACCATCACCAACACGCTGAAGACGGTATCACTGCAGCACCTAATCTCGGTGCAGAAGAATCTGACCGGTCGTGAGTGGAAGGATTCCGACCAGTTCGGCTTCACGTTGGAGGCGGAAGACAACGCCCCGTTGCCGTCCAGCTGCAAGGATCAGCAGCCATGCACGGTCACGGTGAAGCGTGGTTCGACCGACCATACCGAGTCCTTCGGTGATATCACCTACAACGCCGGTGACGCCACCTACACGTACTACGTGACGGAAAACAGCGGCTCGATTAGCGCATTGCACTATTCGCAGGCGAGATACAAAGTCGTGGTGACCGTCGCCAAGAACAATGACGGTGCATGGACGGCTTCTGTAACGTCCGTGACCAAGGTGCAGGACGACAACGGCCAGAAGGTTTCCGAATCGCAGAGCGTCAGTACGCCGGTCGCCTTCACCAACCACTACATCGCGGTATCGGCGCTGCCGTTGACGGGCGGGATGACAGATCGTCAGTGGCTGTTCGTCGGTGGTGTGGTCGGCGGGCTTGCGGTGCTGCTCATCGGCGCTGCCGGTGTGTGGAACGGCAAGAAGCGACTCGTCTGAATCGCTGTGCGAGGTCGGAACGTCTACCAACTTGAAGGCGTTCCGCCCGATAATCCAAGATTTGCGGATTGCGGGAGCAAGTTGGGTTCCCGCCTCCCGCGATCGCAGAAACAAGTAATCAAACAATAAGGAAGAGAGGATTCTCATGAAGATGAGGAAACTTTTCGCCGGCATCGCCGCCGCTGCGACGCTGCTCGGTGGCATGGCCCTGGGCGCAGCCAGCGCACAGGCCGATGACGCCGCGTCGACCGCTGGTACTGCGGCCATCACGGTGAAGAACTCGCAGGAGGGCCACACGTATGCGGCCTACAAGTTCGCCACGCTGACGGTGGATACGAATAACGGAAACAAGTCGGTGCAGGTTGACACCGACGCGGCTTGGAAGACGGCCGTGCAGCAGGCCGTGAACGTGGCCAATAATGTTCAGCAGCCTGTGCAGACCATGCCGGCTGAATATGCGGGCAACCCGGCCGCATACGTGGCCACGAAGACCGGCACCGCCGACGAGGCTTGGTTCCGCGCGTTCGCGGCAGCCATGAGGGTACAGGCCGCGGCTAACAGCACGGTCAATGGCGACGGCGGAGACGTTGCGCTCAACGGTTTGGGTGAAGGCTGGTACCTCGTCACCGATACGTACACGAAGGACGGCTGGCAGAGGACCGGCGTTAACGCGATTGTCGCAACCACGCTGAGCGGCATCGCCAGCGACTTCAAGGTGGTTGGTGACAAGGGCACTGGCCAAGGCACCATCCATGCCGTTGGCATGTTCGTCGCCAAGAATGAGAACACCCCGACCATTGACAGTAAGACCGTCGCTTCCGCTGATCCGAAGGTCTCGTTCGACGGCAAGACCGTGAAGATCGGCCAGCAGCTGACCTACACCGTCAAGGCGACCGTGCCGGAAACCGCAGACGGCTACGATTCCTACCCGTATTCCATTCAGGATGTCGCATCCAAGGGTCTGACCATCGACGGCGCGTCCATCACGGTGCAGGCTGACGGCAAGGTCGTGAACGACTATACAGTTACCGGTCCGATCGTCGGCCAAACCGGCGAGACCACCACGACCATCACCTTCGCCAATGCCAAGAATTACGCGGGCAAGCAGCTGGTCGTCACCTACAACGCGACCGTCAACGATCAGATCCTCGACAATGCCAACAAGGTCACCAACACGGCCAAGGCCTCCCATGACGGCACGTTCGACGGTACCGGCGTGACCAAGACCCTGTATACCGGCAATCTCGAATTCCTGAAGTACGGCGTTGGCAACGACGAAAACAAGCTCGCGGGCGCAACCTTCAATGTGTACGCGGGAGACAAGGCTGAAGGCACTCCGCTGAAGTTTACGAACACTGAGACGGATGTGGACGGTGCATACAAGTTCAATGCCAACGGTTCTGCCGACGTCGTTTCCGGCATCGACGGCAAGGTCGTGCTCAAGGGTCTTGCCGCGGGCAAGTACACCTTCAAGGAGACCGGTTTCGTTGCCGGTTACGCCAAGAACATCGTGCCTGAATTCACCATCGAAGTGACGATCGCTGAGGATGGCGTAGTCACCTACAATCTGACCCAAGACAACAACCAGCTTGGCCTTGCCAGCACTGCTAACGTTGATAAAACAACGATCATCAAGGTCAAGAACGTGAAGTCCATCACCCAGCTGCCGCTCACCGGTGCTGCGGGCACCACGCTGTTCACCGTCGTGGCGCTGCTCGTGGCCGGTGCCGGTGTGACCGTTGCGGTTAAGAGCCGTCAGCGCATGCACTAAACCCACAAGGCGGTAACGCCAAAAATCATGCAGGGGCCAATCCAACCGGGTTGGCCCTTTTGCGTGCGCCCGCGACCCGACTGTCCTACGGTCCGACCCGGCCCCGCGGGAACGTCTGTGGGGTGTCATCCGCATCAGATGAGGATGTTTTTTGAGGGGATAGTGCGGGTTGGTGCGACGTGTTGCAACAAGCTGAACCGTGGATGCGAGGCAGTCGCAGACCGTCTCCGAAGAGAGGGGGAAAAACGAGGGCATCGTACGGCAAGCGGGTCATAGAATCGTAAAGCATATTCACGAGAAGTGGGCAATGGAGACACAGGACGGGAGGTATTGCCGTGCGTGGCGGCGGAGTATTCAGCGACGAGGAGATTCAGTTGTTGCGGGGATTACCGGCGGTGGCGAATGTGACGCGTAATCGTATCACCTATTCCGATGCTTTCAAGCAGGTGTGCACCATCCGATATCTTGCGGGGGAATCTCCTACCAAAATCTTCCGTGAGGCGGGATTGCCACCGGATCTGGTCGGGTGCAAGCGCATCGAACGCAGCGTGGCTCGTTGGAAGGCCGCCGCCATCAAATCAGTGAGCGGCAACGATCACCTGGATGACAGCGAGATCATTGCACAGCTCGTTGAACGGTACAAGCGTACTTTGGTGACGAAGCGGAATCTTGACAATATGGCGTCCGGCGTTCCGGATTCGAGCGTTCCCGTTATGTCCGAAGGCGCTGTCGGCGCGCATGTTTCGATCAGTGCGCTCGACGGTGATACCGCTGGCATCATCATCAAGCAGCAGGCACGCCGCATCGATGAGCTGGAACGTGCCAATGCTTCCTTGCTCGACAAGCTCAACAAGGCGATCCCGTCCCCGACTGTTGACAACTAAAACCATTCGTCTGCTTGATTGACATGTGGATTTTTCGGGCAGGCTACCCCGCGATTTGCATAAAATGCCCCCATCTGGCATGCGGCAAATATGGTTTGCGCTATATGTGGCAGAGTCCCGCGGAAAAAAGAGGTTAGAGGGTATGATTTATCCCCTCTAACTACCTTGCATTCAAGATGGTCTGCCACATATAGTGAAAATCAGTTTTGGAAAAGATGCGAATCTGCCACATATAAGGCATATGGGCGTGTTTCGCGGTGCGAACAATGGCGGAGATTGTGCGGTTCCCGCGGTAGGGTGTGAACATTATGACTTTTGGGAATACGAAAACTGGAAAAACCGGTACAAGCACGTCCGACGCGACGGAAACCGCGCACATCAAATCCGTCGAAAGCCTCGACCAAAGCAATGAAATGGAGCGAGGCCTGAAAAACCGCCACGTTCAGTTCATTGCCATCGGCGGCACCATCGGCACCGGCCTGTTCTTAGGCTCCGGCAAGTCGATTGCACTGACTGGCCCGAGCATCATTTTCGTGTACATCGGCGTTGGCCTGATCATGTTCCTGCTGATGCGTGCCATCGGTGAAATGATGTACAGCGATCCCAGCCAGCACACGTTCATCAATTTCATCACGCGCTATCTCGGCCGCGGGTGGGGTAAGTTCGCCGGCTGGACGTATTGGATCGTGCTCATTCTGACCGGCATGACCGAAATCACCGCCGTAAGCACGTATTTCGTAACTTTCTTCGGCACATTCGGCATAGACCTGAACTCGTGGAAGTGGCTGATCGAACTGTGCTTCCTCGTGGCGCTCACTGGCATCAATCTGATTGCGGTGAAAGTGTTCGGCGAGGCGGAATTCTGGTTCTCCATGATCAAGATCACGCTGATCGTCGGCCTGATTGTCACCGCCATCGTGATGCTAATCATCGGCTTCAGCTACCCTGCCACGCATATCGAGGGCGTGGACGGCACAGTGTCGGGCGCCACGGTGAGCCTCACGAACATCACCGACGGCTTCCAGCTCGCGCCGAACGGCTGGATGAACTTCTTCATGAGCTTCCAAATGGTGTTCTTCGCCTACCAGCTCATCGAATTCGTAGGTGTCACGGTGTCGGAAACGCAGAATCCGCGCGAGGTGCTGCCGAAGGCCGTGAACGAGCTGATCATGCGTATTCTGATCTTCTACGTGGGTGCGCTGATCGCGATCATGGCTATTGTGCCATGGCGTAATTTCCACGAGAATTCCGACGGCTCGTTCGGTTCGCCGTTCATCATGGTATTCAAATATGCGGGTCTTGATTGGGCTGCCGCACTGGTGTTCTTCGTGGTGATTACGGCTGCCGCGTCGGCGTTGAATTCGCTGATTTATTCGGCCGGTCGCCACTTGTATCAGCTCGCTTCCGATTCTGAGTCGCCTGCGATGGCTCGTTTGGCTGAAGTTTCCGAACACAAGGTGCCTGCGAAGGCGATTGTCGCTTCGGGTTGCATGATTCTGTTCTCCCCGATTATCAACGCTATTCCAGGCATTTCCGGCGCGTTCGTGCTGTTCGCTTCGGCCGCCAGCGCTGTGGTGATTTTTATTTACGTGCTGACGATGCTCGCCCACCGCAAGTATCGTCAGAGCAGCGATTTTCTGCCAGACGGTTTCGTCATGCCCGCTTGGCAGGTGCTTGATTGGATTGCGATCGCGTTCTTTGTGCTCGTGTATGTCACGTTGTTCCTGTCGGCGGACACGATTGGTTCTGCGATCGCCGGTCTGATTTGGCTGGTTGCGTTCGGCGGATATTGCTTGCTGCACGAACGATTCCAGAATCGCGATCTTAAGGAAGCCTTGCCGCGGTAGCGTTTGCGGGTAACGCAGGATACAAGTAAGGGGCGTCTGCCGAACGTGAGTGCATCACATACGTTCGGCAAATGCCCCTTTTCAGTATGGTCTTTGCGCGAATCCCCATTATGGGATTCAGCGCACTTTAGCCGATGTAGTCGGCCTCGTTCGTTGGGCTGGACGGCACGGCATGATCTTCCGTAACCTTGCCCAAGCCAGACAAATACG
>OLNT01002130.1_pt1 | contig 9905 bp, 11 predicted proteins | sample 1672641 | NCBI WGS metagenome assembly OLNT01 (sample SAMEA3136708, study PRJEB25190) | human gut metagenome
CGCGTGAGGTGACGCTTCCCGGAAACGCTAGCATCACATGGACGGATCTACGCACCGGCAAAGTGTATGAAGGTGGGCAGAAAATCACTGTCGACGCCGGAATAGACACGATCCCAGCCTTCGCACGCGACGGACACGACCATGGGCTGATCGGAATGCTATAAATTCCCACACAGGAAGTGTGGGGCGTCCGTTTCCAAGGCGAACGCCCCACACTCTGCGCTTTTTCCCATTTCAACCGGTCTATCTGCGTTATTATGGCAGATTTGTAGCGGGCTTTCGATCAAACAGATGTCGGGCAGTTTTACATGGCATTTATCAAAGATCTTTGTTTTCTGCCGCTCCGCACTCAAAGAATTCAACCAGAAAATACCGATCGCTTTTGCAGCCGCATCAATAATTACGTTGAAGCCAACGATGGAGCGATTGAAAATATGCGTGAGACATGGCTGCAACTTTCAGCTTTAGATCTGTTAAATCTGGATACATTTAATGTGTTCACTGACGAACCGAACGTAAGCGTTCCTGAGATTTCCAAAATTGGGCGTCTCCTAGGAAAGTGTGTAAACGGGAAGATTGAGAAAATGGATGTTATTTGGAATGACGTGCTTAAAGACGGTTCAGACGAAATACTGCCTATTGATTTTGTGTATAAAAAACACCTCGGAGAGCCTCTAAACCTTGTTTATGAGCTTCTCCGACGTAGCGTCGATGCAGATTTTATTGAACGATACGTAAAGGAAACCGATAGAAAAACTTGGGGCCACCTATTGGATTTGGTATCTTCTGACAAAAGCATCAACACTCAAGACAAGGACCATATTGCATCTATGCTAGCTGAGGTAAATGTCCTTTTAAGATAGGCGAATGGTTGTGGGGGGGCAGAGATAGCGGATAACGTCCGAAGCCTTTACGCATTTTGGTGTCTAGCTTCGATGCAAGAGGGCAGAGAACCCTAGATACGCAAAAATCCGGACGTTATCATGAAATCTCCAGTCATTTTGCCTTGTACGCCAATTTTGCAGAAACAGATCAGACTTGATGCTACATCAACTCCTTGCCTCGCTTCCTAACGCGTTAAACTAGGGGTCTTCCAACATCGGATGAAACACAGCGTCGCCCCATCGCGCACCTACTCCCCTATGACTATCCCCAGACCCAGTTTCCTGACGAGTTCGGTCATTCCGTAGGCTACGGCGCCGAATCCCACAAAGTTAATCAGCACCATCAGCCATGGCGAAATATTAGGCCAAAAATTAAAGGATAGATATATCAGCGGAGAGTGGAAAAGGTATATTCCCATGCTGTTGCGGCTTATTTTCCGCAGTGTCGCTGTCGAATGTTTCGGAACGACAAGGTACGCTGCCAAAACGCAAATCAAGGAGATGATTTTGCCAAACAGCATTGATTCGACGCCACACTCGGTAATCAGACATCCAATGACTGCCGCACAGACAAGCACAATCTTCATTCCACCGGTGCATACTTCTCTAATCCACTTTTCATATCTGTGGAAAAGCACACCCGCCACGAACCACATATAGTTCCGACCGAACTGCCCTAAATAAGGCCAAGACACGGGAATCGCAGCTGTCAGCAAGGCAATCGCCACAAGACTTAAATCGAACAGTATCGGCTTGTTCTCGAAAAACGGAACACGGACCAAGGTTCGGATCATCCACATCCCGCACAGCACCTCAGTCAGCCGCATCTGCGTTATATATGGCAGATTTTGCTTCTTGACCGGAGGTTTTTCGCTTATATATGGCACCTCTCCATCGAAAACAGCCACTTCGAGGGTACGTTTTTGGGGCTTTCGCCGCATGTAACTGCCATACATAAGCGAGATATGGGCAAAATACAGGGGTAGCGCCCGCGGATTGAAATACACAAGAATCCAGACGTTATCCACGAACCAGCATTACTGTTCCAGCTTTATGCTGAAGTGAGGTAAATCATTTCTAAACGGCGAACACATCTACCGGATGTCTAGCCTTTGTCGTAGTGAACTCCGGTAACGCGTTCGGTATACACCCCTACGCACGAACATACTGATTCGTCAAACAAACATATGTTCTTTCCGCCAGGCTTCAATGTACTCTTGTATGCAACACCATCGAAATGCCACGCGTCATTAATTCCAGCTTTAATCAATTCAGAAATGAACTGTGAAGGAATATATTCCAGTGGATTATCGCTGCTACGCATAGGCTTAGCTATTTCCTTTTTCATGCCGTCTAAAACATCAAGATTCATGGCATATGTTTCAAGATCCTTATCCTCTAATTCAAAAGGACTCACTGATCCAATGCGAGAAAAATCAACCACAGTAGCATCACGAGTTAATTCGAATTCACCGAAGGAAACGTAGTCATGCATTCCCGCACGTATCTCATGCAGCGCGGTATCCTCATCGTCGGCAAGGTATAATTCGCTAATTCCCGGAGGATTAATCCTTCCGCCACCCGTCCTGCCAGAAGGTGGCGCTCCCATTTCGCAGCATGCGAATCCATTCTCATCATTTGCAATCCGGGCTCGATAGAAGCGCGTTCCCCTTTCATACGAACGCGCTGCGTAGGAAAGCAACGTCAACAATTCCTCAAGATCAACAAAAGAAGCGAAAAAACGATTCCTACACATCAGCTCATTAGCAAAAGCATTCCAATCATATTGCGTCTCTCGCTTAAGCCTTACTGAGTCAGACTGGAATAGCCGCACGAAGGCTGCGTAATCTTCTTTCGGATCTGCATACATTGCCGACAATAAATCATAAGTAGTCTTCTCATCCAATTTCTCACTATTTATAATATGCCAATGACGGCTTAGCTCGGCAGATAATGAAGAACCCTCTTCACTGGGATCATACAAGGATAAAACTGATGACAACAGATTCTGCAGTTCCTTTTCCTCTTCATCGAGCTGATATACGCACACAGATTCACTACCGCAGAAATCACAACGTTCAATCCGGCCTTTCGTTCTAATTACAGCCTTTAAAACGTTATCCGAAAAGCATTCTTCACAGCAAAACATCAGACAGATCCTTCTGGTCGATCCAGGAACTTTCCAATGAGTTCGAGATGATGCATGATCGACAGCTTCTTAATCGTCGGAAGACCAGGGAATGTTTCCGACTCCGCATGACCGATCAATGTCTTTAGACCATACGTTTGAAGGCTTTCTTGCCAACCATGTTCAAGGCACCACGGCTCAATTTTCTTCGCAGCCTGAACAAACAGACTAGGAATCTCGTGCGGATCAGATGTTTCTTCCGACACAAAATGGTGTATTCTCAGCGCATCTTCCCCGTCTAGATACATTATGTGAATCGCGACAGCTCTGGGTGCGCCGCCTCTTTCGTCGTAATTATCGCCTACAATCGAATAATCTCCATACCCAATAAAATTATCTTCTATATAATATTTATGCTCATCTGAGAAAAATTCATCCACATTTTCCTCATCGGCATATTCCACATTTTTACGCTTGTTGAACGGATCTGAAAATGTTATTCGATCTGAACTAATATGATTTCTCTTCAAATCGCGCTCCATTCCCCTCGTGTCAGGCGACGCGACATATTTTGCATTTATTTCTTGCAATAGCCGTACACTACCACGTTCTTCCTCAGAGATGAACCCCATAAAATTGAAATCACATCCCATATTTTCAGCCTTCTTTCGAATCCTACTAGCTATATCCACCCCCACAGGATCCGGAAGAAGCGTTGGAATCACCAATGAGCCTCGACCTGAAGCATCATATTCCAGCACTTCTTCCCCATAGATATCGAGCTTCTCATCAAGCCTTCCGTCCACGTCCGCAAAACAGCCCACTCCTGGGTTCATTACGACAGCGATTTTGCGTCCGCCGTCGACAAACTGCCGAATGACTTGCTTAAGCAGATCATTGTCTTTTACCGGCTCAACAATGGGAACCACAGATGGACTCAATGCATTTAAAGACAGAAGCTCACGCAACGCAAACAACTCGTATTGACGACCTCGAAGATACGGATAGTACGCCATATGACCTCCTTGCCAACCTTTTCGCCAAGCATATCATGCGAAATATGCGCGCACCTGTTCTCTTACAGGAGACTCAGGCAAATCATTTCGAGTTTTCCGATTACGAAGTTTCAACTGCGCCATGACGTCCCATTGCGCTCTATCAAGCGGAATCTTTTGGAATAGTTCACAGCATTCCACATAATACGAAGCTAAACGAGAGTCGGGAATCCGCATTCCTTCTCGCTCGAGAACGCTCGTATATTCTGGCTTTCGCAGCATTCTAATCAAAGCGTTGCTCTCAAGTGACGCATCGTATTTGCGGCTTTTTCTCACGCAATGCAAAGCGCCTCGTTTGGTGAGTACATGAATGCCAACATGTTCGCCAAAATCACCCATGCTGGATAGTTCGCGGCTTGCACACTCGATTCGGTACTCAGGAATTACGATATTCACATAAGAAAAAACTTTAAAATAATCATTAATCTGACTATTCAATCTCTCGAAGCTATCTAGATCAGACTTGATTTCATAAACAGCGCCATGTCCATTGATCATCACCAAATCCGCGATTGATTCAACCACATGCAACTGCCAAAAAGCCTTTGTGTAACTGAAGCTTTTATCACGCAAAAGCAGCTTCTGCATTAAAACTGCCCGATAGAACTCTTCATCTCTTCGAACTGGCGATGCTGTTTTTACGGTATTTGAGGAAACGCAGATTAGAGTTTTTTTATCTCTAACATCACTATTTCTCATAATCTAGCCCTTATCTCAAACACTTTTTGCAGTATCCGAATTATATCGCCTTTAACAGGTATGAAATCCCAATCCTCGACACTTGGCATAAAGGGTTATCCTAGTAAATATGCCAGAGTCGGAACCAACAAGCGAAGAAGAAAAAGACGTGAGTTCTCAAGATGCTATTGAAAGTCAAGAAAAAGATACCGTAAGGTTTGATTATGAAGAGGAATTCCTCCTCACTCTTCGCAAGATTTTAGGGTCATGTAGTATCAACTTTCTTTTCGGCGCAGGAGTTAACGGAAGAGCGTTCCCTAACTTCGGAGGGTTTTCACAAACGATTAACCATATGCATAAAAAAGGTCTTAAGGGGGATAATATCGAGACAGCCCTAGCGCACAATACAGACGAAACCATTCGGTCGGAAATTCTCGACACATTCGTCTCTGAATACAATGGACACTGCGGATACAGTTTAGACAATAAGTCCATCATCAATCTCAAGGATCTCCTTATCAACACGTCACGAATTGCCGGAAAAGCGGAGAATCGCCACCCGGAGAGTAAACGCATAAACATATTCACTCTCAACTACGACAGAATTGTCGAAGAGATATTGGAAGAAAACGGACTTTTTAATTACATTATTACGCAAGAAAAAAGTATAGGTCATTTACCTTTTAATGTAATAGGATATGACACTCTTACGCACGCCTTCGTTCCTACATTTTGCGTATACAAACTTCATGGATCTGTTGCAACCGATCGAAAACTAAGCAAAGATAATATCGTTTTCCCCGGGCAAGATAAGCTCGGAAGCGTCATCTCTCATTTTTACGAAACGCTCTTCGCTATGAAAGGCGAGTTATTAAAGAAAAATTCTGTCCTTTTTGTCATTGGCTATTCAGGAGGAGACGATCACGTCAACGGGATCATTTCCGATGCTTTGACAAATGGCCTCACTGTCTATTGGCTTCAATATAAAAGCATAGAAAAACTACCACCCACACTTGCAAACAACGTCGTCATCGTCCCTCCCCAAAATGATAAAAAGCCTCAGGATACGACGAAAACACTAGGAAGTTTACTTAAGAGAGCATCAGTATTATGATCACCGGCCGAATCACAAGAGTCGACGGAATAAAAGCCACCGCAACGTTTTACAACCGTTTCCAACCCTATCTCATCGAGAAGGGCAAGGCAACCTCTTCCCCACGAATCAATTCCTATGTAAAAACTGGAATTGGCTTGGACACAGTCATTTGCCAAATTGTCGGCGAGCATGAAGTCGAATATGACAGACTCAGCGGAATAGCCAAATCCAACCAGGCCGAAGCAACAGGACCGTTTCTAGTTGACTTAGAAGTTCGCGGCTATATTTCTAATGGCGAATTCAAAGGAGGCCTCAGATGTCTTCCCATCGTAGGAGCCACTATCGAAACACTTGAAGACGAAGATTTAAAACTACTCTATTCATCTCACGCATCCAAACCCATGCGAATAGGACGAAGTATATTCGATGAATCTCAAACTGTGTTCTTGGACGCAAACAAATTAATGGCCAGCCATATAGGCGTCTTCGGAAATACCGGAAGCGGTAAATCAAACACACTTGCTCGCATTATCAAAAATTACATATCCTATCTCCCTGAAGATACTTCTAAATCAAAGATTATTATATTCGATTTAAACAATGAATACGGAGACGATGCTATTGTTCAAAGGGAAGTAAAAAGCATTTATCATCTCACCACGCGCAGGCAGAAAGAACTCGATAAGATCCCCCTCGACCTCAAAACCCTTGACGTAGACAGTTGGGGAATCATCCTCAGAGCCACACAAAGAACCCAAATGCCAGTCGTTCGAAGAGCGTATTATAATTGGCGAAATAAAACAATTGATGATTTTATCAACGAGATCAAAAGATCGATAGTTAATAAACGGTCAGAAATATTTTTCACGCTTCGTAACTATTGTCCAGATTTTATAAAAGGCATAGATAACCTATCCTTCCACCAAAAAGGACAGTGTTTTTACCATCGCGACAATGCAAATATTGTTTATATTAACACTATAGAAGATATTCGAGAAATAGAGATTGATCCAAAACTCGATGATATTCAAGAATTCTTTCTCTGGCTTTCCTTAGAAGCGGCACGCGCAGCTGAAAGTGGCATAAATTTCGAATTCATCCAGCCCCTGCTACCACGAGCTCGAGGCATTTTTCATGATCTCAGAAAAATAATTTCTAAATCCGACGGCGCAAATCTGTCCGCTATCTTCAACGACAAACCCATAGCAGTGATACAGCTTGGCGATGTGAATGCGGCAAGCAGGGAAATGCTGACCTCGCTTCTTTCGGAGTTGATACTAAAAGAAGCGATAGAGAATAAAGGCAGCGGCAAGCCGAGTACCATCACTACACTCGTAATCGATGAAGCTCACAATCTCCTCGGATACGATTCAGAACAATCTGATTCAATACATGGCAATACATTGCATGTTTTTGAAACAATCATTAAAGAAGGGCGCAAATTCGGAGTTTTTCTCTGCCTTGCAAGCCAGCGGCCAAGTGATATATCAGCCACAATTACAGCGCAAATACATAACTATTTCATCCACAGACTTGTAAATCCAAACGATATCGAACGCATCAGAAGAACAGTTAGCTTCATGGGCGATGGGAGCTTATCCATGCTTAGCGCACTCGGACAAGGAGAGTGCATTATCAGCGGACCATCTCTCTACATGCCCCAATATGCATACGTTGATCAATTGGATGAGAAATCAAGGCCAAACAGTGACGATATTCAACTGTTCGGAGACGGAGGCATTCTAGAGTGACAGGTCGTCTTACGGCAAATGCCATTCAACTGTTATTGACAGCGCTCAAAAGCCCCGATTCCCCACTCTTGAGATAGTCGCAAGAACGCTCCTTTGTCTTGACAAAATTCCTTTTGGCACCCCACGCCAGTGATGCTCCTTTTGAATCAGCGAATCCGACTGAAACATTAATCCTGCATGACCTGGCCGCCGGATTCAGAACTTCAACCGACATTTCCCCGGCGGCGACACTCCTTCCCACACGAGTCGACATATCTTCACCAAATATTTTTGTACCCACAAAAATTGACAGATAAGCAAAAGAGGCATACGTTATAGGATGTAATTATTGTGCCCACAAAAACGAAAGGATATGCACATGGCAAGGCCTAAGAAACCGGACGCACGCAACTATGTATACAGAGTGCGACTCAATGAGGGCGAAAACCAGCAACTCACGGAAGCAAGCGAGTGGCTCGATCAATCAAAGTCGGAGGTTTTTCGCAAAGCCCTCTTTGACTATCATGCAAAAGTCAAGGAAAACAAATGTTTGTCCGAACCCGGCACGGATCTTTCCGAATGGGTCTTCGACCATATTTCTCTTCATAGAGTTTTGACGTGCCCATACGAGAATTGCGGCGATGATTTCGCAAAGGATTTGTCGCCCTACTGCGAAGAACAGTCATCCGAAGAGCAAATGGGATACCGTTGCGAGCACTTTTTCGATACGAATGAAATCGAATGCCCCTCATGCGGACGACTCATTCACGTATCTGGCGTCATTTCAGAATATCCGCTTGGAGCATACGAGTATGAGCAGATTTCGGTTGAGAAGGAAGCATGAATGATGCCAGAAAATTTGTATCGCATGATAGCCGAAGAGGGGAAACATCCGGCAAAATCCAGAACACACCCCGGAGCAATCAGCGGAGTAGCCCTCGACGACAAAACCAATAAGCTCTCGGGAACATTGGATTTTGAGCCAGTGACAATAACGTATGAAGATGAGTGCTCGCAAACTCAAATAGAGTGTTCTCCTGCAGTAAAACTAATCGAAAACGTCATATACCGCGCATGTGACGCATTTGAGTGTTGGTGTTACGAGAAGGCTCTGCCCTGGTTTACAGATGAGTTCATTCCGACCGCAAAGAATAAGGCCGTCACTTATCTGAAGCGCAAATTTCGCAAAACCACAGAAGAATCACAACCATCGAATTTAAAAGATGGAAACACCCTTGACGTTGCAGATGTGAAGGATACTCCTTTTGTGGCACTCCCGAATATTGGTGCCGAGGACCCTAACTGCGCGATTACCATGAGCAAGGAAGAAGCACAACAAGAAATGTCTGAGGCAGTTGCTTTACGTCTGCTCAGCGAAGCCAAGCTTCAGCGTCTGAGGCACGCTAATATTGTGGATGCGGATGGACACGCCATAACGAACGAAATGATCAAAGAGCTGACAGAGCCAGATACCTCCAAAAAGCAAAAACTACTGGAGTGTCCGATGATGATAAATGAATCCACGATAACTGGAATATCCGCGAAGATTTCGAATCGAAGCCAGATTGAGACAGTCGCTTAATACGAGATAGCACCCATCTTGTTGCATACTTTATGTTCAGATATCCCACCTTGGATTGAAGAGGGGCATAACTCATGCTCCGTGTATGACACCCCCAGTTCCAGCCGACGAGATTCAGGAAGAAAGGGATTTTGCCGATCCCGATACCAAAACTGCAAAATATCAGGAGACTCGGGGCACGATACGCTCCATGACTGGATAACACGTACAACTCAAAGCTCGGTACTCGAACGTATCCAGCGAACACAGAACGCAAACTTTTCTGCGACAAAGACGAAATCCCAGAATGCGCAAGGATTCGGACGCTATCCAAGAAGGAAGCGCATGGGGCTTCCGGTGTTTATGGTCAAATAAACGTGTACGGCGTCACCACCAAAACTGAACGGCATAAGCGTTCATATTGGTCACGGACGGCGGACGGAAATGTCATCGACGGAAGAAAAGCGCCGGTGCCGTACGGTTCCTGATAGATTCCCGAGTGCTAACAACCAACACATGGTCCTCGGGAGGAAAGGAATGACGACACCGGTGCGTATTCAACAGAGTATCAGGCAGCTCGAGACGAAAGGCCTGACGCATACGCAGATAGCTAGGGAACTGGGCGTTTCGCGGACGACCGTGGTCAAGTACGCGACCCGCGATTATTCGCCCGTTCCGTCGACCGGGGAACTGTGGATTGGCAACGGTGTGTTGGACGGTTTCTTAGAGGACGAGTCCTTGTTCGGTGAATTCCTTCGGGCTCCGGTATCCGA
>OLNT01002137.1_pt1 | contig 9872 bp, 10 predicted proteins | sample 1672641 | NCBI WGS metagenome assembly OLNT01 (sample SAMEA3136708, study PRJEB25190) | human gut metagenome
TCTTCCTTTTCCTGCTTCAAAGCCTCAATCTCAGCTAATTTTTGTTTAATTAATTCATCAAAATTTTTAGTTTGCATTTCTAGTATCTCCTATTTTCTTTCTAATTATTATCAAAATAATTCCATAAAGATTCGCCTATGCTCATCAACCCACTCTGAAATTTAATATTATATTTTATAATCTCCCCATTTCTAACCCAATTCGCAATTAATATAATTACATTATATGGTATAAACACATTTATTACTAGATATTCATAACCATTAATTCCCAATAAACTCTTCATACCAATACGTATAGTAAATAGTTCCACACTCTGTTTGATGTGTATCTACTCCATAATGACCATTCATCCAACCTTCCGCAAAGAACGCTTCATTTAAAGCTGCTTTAGCTGCACTATTAGCCTCATCATAAGATGTATAAGCACCATAAGGAATTGTATCATCACAAGCTGGTATTTCTTCACGTACTAGAACGATCTCTCTTTCACCATTATCTTCAGGTTGTGGTGTTTCCTTTACTTCTGGAACATATGTATCATTTGAATTTTCTTCAATTGGTGCACTATATTCCTGTACCTGATTATTTGAATTTGAATACTCTTGTACAACAGGTACACTTTCATTGGATTCTACATTTTTTTCCTCTTGTACTTGTACTTCTACCTCTTCTACTTTCTCTTTATTTTCCTTTACTTCATTTTCTTTTACACTAGAACATCCGACTAACAAAATACTTAACACTAAACTCGTACTGAATAATTTTTTATTTAACATTTTCGTTACCTCAATTTAAAATTAACATTCCAATAAATAAGAGCGTAAATAGTAAGCTCCATACATTTCTTTCTACAATCAACAACAATTCTTTATATGTAAAATCAGACAAACAACTACAATAAATTCCATTAAAACATTTTCTTTGAAAAGGACTTAGCCTTAAATACTTAACACTCTCTTTCACACTCAACTGATAGAGCACAATCAAATCAATTCCTTTTTTATCTAAATATCTACCCAACCAATCTATTTCGTGTTGCATGTCAACATCTCCTTTTTAAAAACCCATACTCATCTGGACTTGTTGATCAAACATTTGTTGTTGCTGATCAAACATTTGTTTCTGCTGTTGATTAGCCAATTCATTTTGTTGTTGTGCAATCATATCTTGTTGCTGCAAATACATTTCAACCTCTTCATTAAAACGACGAAATTCTTCTCTGAACAATGCTTCATCTTGCATAGCAACCTCTCTAAAATATGCTAGTTGCTCATCTGTGAAACCTCCGTAGTATTGTGCTAAATCCAATTCTGCATCTACCCATTCTTCATAAGATGCAAAATTTTGTTCTTGAAATGTAGATGGATCTTCATAATCAACACCACCATTACTTGCACACCCTGTAAAACACACTAACATTACTAATAAACCAATAACCTTTTTCATTTTCATTTCCTCCTTATTTACCTCTTCACTATATAAGACGAAGTTATTCTTCAATTGGTTGTATAAAATTTAAATTTTTTTATTTTTAATACATCTGATACAAATTATTCATAAAATTATAAATATCCATATTGGCTTCCATTAGTTTTTCTGGATAATTGATATACATTTCACCTGCATCCGCAAAGAATTCTGCGGTATCATCTCTGCCATACTCCCCTAAACAACCTGGAGCCATTTCATGTAATCTTTGCCATTCATAACCATCGGAAATACCAAGATATGTATAATAATTTCCATGTACAAAATCAAAGATATGTGTTAATTCATGACTTACCGTTCCTTTTTGATTGTTAATTTCATTTACATCCATCTGTAGTGTAATTGACAAATCATCTGAAGATGCATATGCATAAGCACCAAAACCTCTATTATCAATATCAACATCATCTGCAATTGCAATCGCATCAAAGTTTTGTGGTTCACAAAATTTAATTAATCGACAATTATCCAATAAGAACTGAGGCTGCGTTCTAATAAATTCATCTACATATTTTTGAACATCTCCAGCCTTTAAATTATTACCAGGAAGAATCTCAATTATAGGTAAACCCTCATAATATAAATATTGTTCTGTAACAATCTGATTGTATGCCTCTTCTTGTTGTCTAAGAATCTCATTATATTGTTCTTTAGCCGATGCATAATCTGAATGAACCGGACTCAAAACTAAAATCAATGCACAACAAATGACTCCCAACAATCCAAATTTCACAAACTTATTTGTCTTAGGCTGTTTCTTTTCAATATAACTCAAACAATCCGCTACATCATCCAAATCAAAATGATCTTGATAATAATCATAGACACCCTGTTTTGTTTCTTCATCCAATGTTTCAAACTTCTCTAAATCAGACACTGAAAACTTTGTACGAATATATTCCTCCGTTAAAATATTAGGATCTATCTTTTCCTTACGATAAGTCAAAACCAATACCAACAATCCACTTAACAATCCTACTAAGAATGAAACTTCAAAATCAAAACCATTAATAAGCGCCTGATCAACCATATTAATTTCTTCAGTCACAATTAAATCCTGGTATCCATATAACATGAAAAACACACCTACAAATACTAAAATCGATAAAATCACTTTATTTTTAGTCATACTAAATCTCTCCTTTTTACTTTGTTTTTTATCCTTACACTATTAAGACGAAGTAAATTTAGAATCGGTTATATAAAAAATAAAAAAATTAAATTATTTTCTAATCAATACTTTAAAACTATAAATTATCGTTAGAACACAAAAAAAGAGAACCTCAGTTCCCTTATATAAGAAGTGCTACCATCTTAAACACAAATACTACAACCAACAAAATCCCAATCCACTTAATGAACTTAAATGCGACTTTGATTACAAAATAAATTAAGGCTATTGAAACCACAAAACCAAGAATGTCTGACATCTTTCAACCTCCAATTTATCAAATATTTTAATTGATTTTTACCTTCCTTTCAATACTAGCCTTTGATATAATTTAAGTTACCAATAAAACAAGGAGTGATACAATGCGAACACCAGACTTAAACTGGATCAAAGACCCACGCGTCTTTCAAGTAAATAGACAACACGCTTATAGCGACCACATATATACAATTGGAAAGGACAAAAAGCCAAGCTCATTCTCACTAAATGGAACATGGAAATTCAACCTTTCAAAAAATTATGATTCATGCTTTAAATTCTTCTATAACACAGAATTTAATGACTCCAACTGGAACGACATCCAAGTACCCGGACACATCCAGCTACAAGGATTCGATAACCCACACTATACAGACGTTACCTACCCTTGGGATGGGCATGATGTGGCAAAACCTGGACAAATTGATATGGACAAAAATAAAGTCTATCAATACCGTAAAACATTTGATTGTCCACAAGACTTTATCGGAAATAAACTTATCCTATCCTTTGAAGGTGCAGAATCCAACATCTACGTATGGCTAAATGGTAAATTTATCGGATACGCAGAAGATTCCTTTACCCCAAGCCGCTTTGACATTACAAAATACACACAAGAAAAAGATAACGTGCTATGCGTACGCATCTTTCAAAAATGCACAGGCACATGGCTAGAAGACCAAGACATGTGGCGCTTTAGCGGTATCTTTAGAGATGTCATGATCTATAAACAACCAAGCCTTCACATACAAGACTTAAAAATCGATACAGACATCAATCTAGACACAAATAAAAGTGTTCTTAGTTGCGTTTGTAAAATGAGTAGTAATGAACCCCATACACTACAAGCCAAACTATACGATCCACAAGGAAACATCGTATGGAATGGCAATATGCAAGATACATTTGAAATCCCTGTAGAAAACACATGTCTATGGAGTAGTGAATTTCCTAATCTTTATCAATTAGAATTAGTATTATACGATACAAACAACGAAATCATAGAATCCATTCAAGAACAAGTTGGATTTAGAAAATTAACGCTTGAATATGGCATTATGAAACTCAACGGAAAACGAATTGTATTCCACGGCATCAACCGCCATGAATGGGATTCAAAAACCGGAAGACGTTTATCTCAAGATCAAATGGAAGAAGACATCCACATGTTAAAATCACTAAACATCAACGCCATAAGAACATCCCACTATCCAAACAACAGCTATTGGTATAAACTATGCGACCAATACGGAATCTACGTCATTGACGAAATGAATCTAGAAACCCATGGAGCTAATGACATCCTTCCACAAAATAAAACCGAATGGACTGATTGCCTATTAGACCGTGCTAGAAGCATGTATGAAAGAGATAAAAACCATGCCTGCATCTTAATGTGGTCACTTGGAAATGAATCAGGAAGCGGATCCAACTTTATGATCCTACACGACTACTTCAAAGAACAAGACCCATCAAGACTTGTCCACTATGAAGGCATCACACAAGATCGAACATTCGAAAACGCATCCGACATTGAATCTAGAATGTATACATCTCCAGAAAATGTGAAAGCCTATCTAGAAAGCCATCCAATGAAACCATTTATGCTATGTGAATATATGCACGCCATGGGAAATAGTCTTGGAGGCATGGAAGAATATACCAATCTAGAAGACGAATACGAACAATACCAAGGCGGCTTTGTATGGGACTATGTAGACCAAGCCATTTTAAAAGACGGACAATACTATTATGGACAAGACTTCGACGACTATCCTAACGACTCCAACTTTTGTGGAGACGGCATCCTTTTAGCCAATCGAGAAGAAACCGGCAAAAGCCAAGAACTAAAACAACTCTATCGCTATGTCGACATGGAAATCCATTTCGATTCCGTAACAATCCGAAACAAAAACCTATTCTATGACCTAAGTAAAGATACCTTTATCTTTGAATTGAAACAAAACGGACTCGTTATTCAATCCGGCATCTTTAAAACAAGCGTAGAACCAGGCACCACAAAAACAATGCCCGTACAATTTAAACAAATCAATACCCCAGGCTATTACACAAAAACCATCTACTACAAAACACCATTAGGCATCCAATCCTTTGACCAACAAGTCTTTGAAGTCAAACAAGACCAACCCAAAGAAAAAGCCATGCTCGTAGTAGAAGGAAAAGAAACCATTGGCATTCAATTTATCGATACCGAATACTTATTCGACAAACGAAAAGGTTTAGTATCCATTCAAGTAAATGATGAAGAAATACTCAAACAAGCACCAAAACCCATCTTCTACAGAGCTTTAACCGACAATGATCGTGGTGCCAAACAAACCTATGCCAACTGGCTAAATGCCAGCCTATTTCAAAATGTAGTCGGCTTTAAAATGATACGAAACTCCAAATGCGCACAAATGATCTATACAATACAACTTGAATCCATTGAAGAAGAATGCAAACTCGTCTATACAGTCTACAACAATCAAAGTATTCAAATCCAATTGCACCTAGACAAAAACTCACAAAGACAAACACTACCACTCTTTGGAATCGAATTTGCTCTAAAAGAAGAGTTCAAAAACTTCGCCTACTTTGGGAAAGGCGAAAAAGACACATATATAGATCGAGACCATGCTCTAACCGATTTCTACTTTGAAAACGTAGACACAAACTACATTCCATACTTAAAACCACAAGAACACGGTAACCACACAGACTGCAAATGGTGCAGCCTATCCAACGACACCATTCAAGTAAACATCAAGTCAGAAAAAATGGAATGCATGGCAAGCAAGTATTCCTTTATGCACCTATATAATGCCAACCACACATTTGAACTTCCACAAACCAACACAACCCATCTAAGAATCACAAAACAACAAATGGGCGTAGGCGGAATCAACAGCTGGGGTGCAAAAGTGCAACCACAATACTTAATTGACCAATCTAAAAACCTAGACTTTACATGTACACTCTATATTTCAAAGAAAGATTGATAAAAGAGAGCTGTAGTTTTGACTACAACTCTCTTTCTTTATGCATCCATTCTATACTGAACCAATCCATGACCATCACAAATCTCAACACGCGCCATGGCACCATTTACTACATACATATGCGGATATGTATGTCCAATATCCAGCTGAAATACAACATCTATATCAGGTAGTGCCTTTTTAAAAGCCTGGTCATACCCAATTAAATCCGAAACATTCTTAAACAATACACGACCCACCAATATAGCCCTTGTATATTTAAAATACCCCATATACTTCATCTTCAATAAAGCACGATACACGTCACATGAATTCATTGAAAAAATATCAAAGAACCAAATAATCCCATCCAACTTATATCGTTCATTAAAAACTTCTACAAAGTCATAAGGCGTGCCCGCCATATCATTTATACTCTCAAAACAACCACCAAGTAATCTACCCACTACACTACAATTACCCACATATTCTGTCTTTGTGTTAAGTATTGGAGCTCCATCATTATAAAAATCAACATCCTGATGCAGAGAACTTGAATGTAGTTCACCATTCTTTCCCTTTAAAAAATCAAGACACAAACTTGAATACTCATTAATACCATATTCATCAAAACTACCCGCATTAAACCCATACACCGTAGCCAAATCACACTTACAAGTTATGGGAAACAATAAATTTGTAGGATCACTCGCACCCAAATACCACTTAGGATTCTTTTCAATCCAATCAAAATCAATATATGGCAACGTCTCAAACTGAAAATCGCCACCCGCAGCCAACCATACAGCTCCAACACTAGAATCATTCACCAACGAATTCAATTCATCAACACGAGTTTTGGCATCAATACTTGGTTCACTATTATTACGAACACTAGCTGTTTCAACAATATGAAACCCATTGGATTGAATATACTCTATAGACGCATCAAAACTATCTAGCTTATGCCCTACACCACTCGACATAGCACAAACACCAATCGTATTATACTTCTCATTTAAAAACTTAGGATATTTCATACACAAAAAAACCTCCACACCCATTATAAAGGAAAAACGACAAGACACAAAGTCCTGCCGCATTTCCCATAGTTTTAAGATAGAAAGGAAGTTTCATGTATTAGCACTTAATACATCTTTATTATAATCCCTATACAACCATTTGTCTTTGTACTTTTTAGTGAATTTGTATTAAAATCAGTCACAAACTAACATCTTTCAATACTAAATACTGCTTCTAACATAGATTCTCTAAACGAACATCAATAAGAAAACCATTAACATGAATTGCGATATTCAAATTACCATACTCGCTTCACTTTGTTTCTTAATATTACTATCTACACGAACACTAAAGCTTATTGTATCCATACTCATTTATATGGATGTCAATACAAGAAGATAGCCTTAGCCTTAATAATATATTGTGTAAAATACGATTGATGGTAGAAATACCAAAAACGGTGTACCCTACCAAAACCAAACGGAAGGTGATTGGAAACGTCAGCCTGGAACCGGGCTAAAAACAATGAGGACTCGGTATGATGTTCAGGCTCACAAATCAAATTTAGAGCTTTTACTCTTTTTTTATCCAATATGGACAATCTCAAGCTAGTGTTTCTTCATTATCTTAAAAAATTTGTTTTCAATGTATACTCACTCTTTCAATACCTTCAATGCTTCCTCTACATCAGAGTATCGTTTTACAAAAGGATCACGCACAATACGTTCAGCCTCCAACATAGCCGCCATTGTCTCCTTGTTTACATCAAAAGGAAAACCACCTACACAAAGAGACTTATTAAGAAACACATTGATTGCAGTATTCAAATCAACACCTAATTCACCATACATGGCTTCACATTGTTTTAAAATATCACTATCTACACAAATATTGAAACTTGTTGTATTATCCATAATATTAGCTCCTTTACATTTAAATTTTCATTGAATTATGCTATACAATTAAGATAAAGGTAATACTACACTACCCTTTTGCCTTTCTTACCCCATAAGAAATCTCTGCACTCTTTATAAAATCACTTAATGCAATATCTCTTATATATACATCCCTTAAATTATTATGTGCTGCAATATTCTTATAACGGACATATCGATTGTCTGGATCTGTAGTTGTGAATACTAGAAACTTCTTATTGATTATTTCTAACGGACGCAAATTATGCGCTGTGAAAATCAATTGCCCCTTTGCTTGTTCACTCATCAACTTTACGATTTCACCAAACAAATATTCATGTATACCACAATCCAAATCATCAATCGCAACCACAACTGAATCTGCATTAAAAACTTCAATCAAAGGTTGTAGTATCGATACAATTCTCTTTACACCATCCGACTCATACTTAAATGGCATTTTATTTGAAACCAATTCCACACGATATCCAACAGAACTATCCCTCATCAATTCTTTTTCAAGCACTTGTACATCCAGTGTAAGATCAGGCACCAAATAAGGAAGAACTCGATTCATACTTTCAATTCGTTTCTTATAAACATCCAAAGCACTTTTAGAAAGAACCATTGAATCATCTATACAACACTTTGATTTCACGACAAACAATTCATAATTCGCAAAATTAACCAAACTCTCTAAAATATACACATGACGCAAAAACTCTTCGTCTTTACATTCATCACTTCTATTTCGAACTACTTCCAAAAACTCACTTGAAAAAATAAATGATCGAAATTCCTTACGAGCCATCTTTTTAATCACCATAACATCCAATTCATTCACTTTTGAAGGTCCAATCAAAGACTTATATTTAGATACAGGACTAAAAATAGGTGAGTTTGAAGTATCTATCAATTTAGACTTTGCAACTCTTGTTTCACCATCCGTATACGCATAAGAAAGAATCTCATCATAAATACAAGATCTATTGAATTTAAACGAATATTCAATCTCACTATGCCTTCCATTCTCATCAATAGTAAACTGCACTACAATTCTAGAATAGTCTGCATCTACATGAATCATATTTGAAAAATCCGATGAAATTTTTTGACCACATAAAATGGTCTTAATTAAATCCAACACATCGATCAAAGCTGTTTTACCAGAACCATTCTGTCCATACAAACCCAATATAGAATTCTTAAAATCTAATTCGGCTCTTTTAATATTCTTAAAATTATATATCTCAATCCTACTTAATCTTTTCATGATTTAATAATATTACATTTTCCATACATTTTGTACTTAATTTTAATTATTTTAAACCATTTATGCAACAAAAAAGAGTAGGCTCGCATTCCTACTCTTAATGTATCCTCTATTAAGGAGCGATTTAAGAGAATAAATTATACTCAATACATCATCTTTCATTTGTAAAATCCGCATCTTTCACTTTTTTCATAGGCATCAAATACATAAGCCAATCTTTATCCTCGTTTTTCTTAAAATAAACAAATCCCATTTTCTGATAAAATTGTTTTAACTTTGGCTCATCTTTGCAATCTATGTGAATTACTGGACTAGGACTTAACATATTCTTTTCTTTAATACGCTCGAAAGCTAGTTCAATAAGTAAATCCCCACTAATCAATTTATCATTACCATTTGTATAATTCTTTGATAATTGTCCAATTAACTGTGTATTATTCGTTTTTCCAAATGCATAGGTCGTTCCAAAGAAACTCTTTTTTCGTTTTCTAGTAAGTTTAGAATCAATACATTTCAAAGAACAGTTACGTACTTCATTTACTGAATCCAAACATTTTTTTGAATTCTTCAACATCTTTTAGATTATGATGATCATTTGTTATTTGAATTTTGATTTTCTTTGTATCCGACATAATACGACAGAATCGATCTATATCAGAACCTTTAATTTTATATGTATCTGTAAAACTCTTGATTGCCATACAATATACCCTGGTATATTGTAATTGACCCATCTAGCTGGTCATTTACAACATACATCT
>OLNT01002140.1_pt1 | contig 9865 bp, 9 predicted proteins | sample 1672641 | NCBI WGS metagenome assembly OLNT01 (sample SAMEA3136708, study PRJEB25190) | human gut metagenome
ACGACCAGTCCGCCACAGGTTCCACTCTTTTCATTGAGCCTATGGCTGTTGTCAAACTGAACAACGACATCCGCGAGCTGGAGCTGAAAGAACAGAAAGAGATCGAAGTGATCCTTGCGTCTTTAAGCCAGCAGGTAGCCGCAGAGCTGGAAGCCATCCACGCAGATCTTTCCATCATGGTACAGCTGGACTTTATCTTTGCCCGCGCCGCTCTTGCCATGGACATGAATGCCAGCGAACCGATCTTCAATACTGAAGGACGGATTCGCCTGCGCCAGGCCCGTCACCCGCTGATTGACAAGAAAAAAGCCGTTCCTATTGACATCCGCCTTGGAGATGATTTTGACCTCCTGGTTGTCACAGGACCAAACACCGGTGGTAAAACTGTCTCCCTGAAAACCGTGGGACTTCTTACCCTTATGGGCCAGGCAGGCCTTCATATCCCGGCACTGGACCGTTCTGAACTTGCACTTTTCCGCGAAGTCTATGCAGATATCGGAGATGAGCAGAGCATTGAGCAGTCCTTAAGTACCTTCTCCTCTCATATGACAAACGTGGTTTCCTTCCTGAAATCCGCAGATCAGGATTCCCTGGTTCTCTTCGATGAGCTTGGTGCAGGTACTGACCCTACCGAGGGTGCTGCTCTTGCCATTGCGATCCTGTCCCATCTTCACGAACAGGGCATCCGCACCATGGCGACCACCCATTACAGCGAGCTGAAGATCTATGCCCTCTCTACCCCGGGTGTGGAAAATGCCTGCTGTGAATTTGATGTGGAAACTTTACGCCCCACCTACCGTCTCCTGATCGGAGTTCCCGGAAAAAGTAACGCATTTGCCATTTCTTCCAAACTGGGACTTCCGGATTTCATCATCGACAAGGCAAAAGAGCAGATCAGTGAACAGGATGAATCTTTTGAAGATGTTCTGACATCCCTGGAGCAGAGCCGAGTCACCATCGAAAACGAACGTGCAGAAATTGCCCGTTACAAAGAGCAGGTAGAAGAACTGAAAAAATCCCTCCAGGAAAAAGAAGAAAAACTGGACGAACGAAAAGAACGCATCTTAAGAGAAGCCAATGAACAGGCACATGCGATTCTCCGTGATACCAAGGAATACGCAGACCAGACCATGAAACTTTTCCATAAATTCCAGAAGGATCACGTAGATACCGCTTCTGTGGAAAAAGAGCGGCAGAATCTGAAGAAACGTATGTCAAAGGCTGAAAAAGGCATGTCTTCCAAACAGCAGAAGCAAAAACCAAAGAAGCAGCTGAAACCATCCGATCTTTCTCTTGGCGATACTGTAAAAGTTCTCAGCCTGAATCTGAAAGGAACCGTTTCCAGCCATCCGGATTCCAAGGGATATCTCTTTGTGCAGATGGGAATCATCCGTTCCAAAGTACATATCTCCGATCTGGAGCTTGTGGACGAGCCGGTGATCACCACCCCGTCCATGCAGCGTACCGGTGCCGGAAAGATCCGCATGTCAAAAGCGGCCAGCATTTCCACAGAGATCAATCTTCTGGGAAAAACCGTGGACGAAGCAGTTGCAGAGCTGGACAAATATCTGGATGACGCCTACATCGCACACATGAAATCCGTCCGCATTGTTCACGGAAAAGGTACCGGCGCCCTCAGAAAAGGTGTCCACAATTACCTGAAACGCCAGAAACATGTAGCTTCCTTCCGTCTCGGAGAATTCGGAGAAGGCGATGCCGGCGTAACCATCGTAGAATTTAAGAAATAAAAAAGGAGCGGAAACCATGGCTACAAAACAGAAAATCCTCATTGTTGACGATGACAACAACATTGCAGAGCTGGTTGCTCTCTATCTCACAAAAGAATGCTTTGAGACTAAGATCGTAAATGACGGCGAGGAAGCCCTGAAGCAGTTCCATATTTTTCACCCGGATCTGATCCTTCTGGATCTGATGCTTCCGGGCATTGACGGATACCAGGTATGTCGTGAGATCCGTCATACTTCCGATGTACCGATTATCATGCTTTCCGCCAAAGGAGAAACCTTTGACAAAGTCCTGGGACTGGAACTTGGAGCAGACGATTACATCATCAAACCTTTCGACTCCAAAGAACTGGTTGCCCGTGTCCGTGCAGTGCTTCGCAGATTCCATGTAAAATCACCGTCTGCCGCACCAAAGGAAAAATGTGTATCCTATCCGGATCTGGTGATCAACCTGACCAACTATTCTGTGACATATATGGGACATCAGATCGATATGCCGCCAAAGGAACTGGAGCTTCTCTATTTTCTGGCAGCTTCTCCCAATCAGGTTTTCACAAGGGAGCAGCTTCTGGATCATATCTGGGGCTATGAATACATCGGAGATACCAGGACTGTAGACGTTCACATCAAACGTCTCCGTGAGAAGATCAAGGATAATCCAAACTGGGCGCTTTCCACAGTCTGGGGCATCGGTTACAAATTTGAGGTAAAAGATTCATGAAACAGCATCTTTATACCAAACTGCTGATCCTGTATTTTGTGCTGGGCGGAATCTGCTTTCTGCTCCTTTCCTCCGGAGGCTCCTATCTGGTAGAAAAAAGGCTTGAACGCTCCACCGGAGAGTCCCTTTACCGCGCAGCCAGCCAGATGGTTTCCGGAAATGAACTCCGTCAGTCTGTAAAAGACCCGGAAAATGCCTCCCTCTCCCTGGCTCTTTCCTCTGCTGCCGCATTTCAAAATGCAGATTTCTGGGTCATGGACACGGACGGAACCGTTCTGATAAACACAGATGAACAGTCTTCCGGCTCCGGTGAGATCACTGTCAAAAATTTCCGGCCTGCAGATTACGAAAATATCTGTTATTCTTCCGGTACGTTTTATGGGACATTCAAAACCACGCAGTTAAGCACCGTCGTTCCCATAAAAGATACAGACCAGGTGATTGGTTATCTGGCAATCCACTACCCTATGAAAAACCTCTACGAAAGCCGCAGCAATATCGTAGAGGTTATGATCCTGATCTTTATTGTGATCTATGCACTGCTTTTCAGTTTTCTTCTGATCTACTTTTACCGGGTCCATAAACCTCTGAAAAAAATTTTAAAAGGCGCTCTGGAATTTGCCAACGGAAATCTTTCCTATACGATTCCAGTGGATTCTGAAGATGAGATGGGATATCTTTCCCACTCCCTGAATTACATGGCAGACAAGCTGAACAAAAACGGAGAATATCAGCGACAGTTTATCTCCAACGTATCCCATGATTTCCGCTCACCTCTGACCTCCATCAAAGGATATGTGGAAGCCATGCTGGATGGTACCATCCCACCGGAAATGCAGGAACGCTATCTGAAAGTCATTGCCTTTGAATCCACACGTCTGGAGAAATTGACCCGAAGCCTCCTTACCTTAAACGAACTGGATGTCAAAAAACGGATGATGCACATGCGGCGTTTTGATATCAACGAAACCATCCGTACTACAGCGGCCTCCTTCGAGGGGACCTGTTCGGAGCGGAATATCCGGCTGGAACTCCTTCTGGCAGGCAAAGAGCTGTTCGTCCGCGCGGATATGGAGCAGATCCAGCAGGTACTGTACAATTTATTGGACAATGCAGTAAAATTCAGCAGCGACAATTCTTCCATTACACTGGAAACAACCGTCAACCATGGCAAAGTTTTTGTCTCTGTCAAAGACCGGGGAACCGGAATTCCAAAAGAAAGTCTTTCCAAAATCTGGGACCGTTTCTACAAGATTGATGCCTCCCGTGGAAAAGACCGTAAGGGAACCGGCCTTGGACTTGCTATTGTGAAAGAGATCATCAACGCCCACAAGCAGAATATTAATGTAATCAGCACTGTTGGTGTGGGAACGGAATTTATTTTTACTCTTGAAAAAGCAAAATAAAACATCAAAAAACCTCTGATCCGGAAAGCTGTAAAAGAAATATTCCTTAATATTTCCTGCAATCTTTCCGAATCAGAGGTTCTTTTATTTATTCTATAAATCTTCTTCAGCTTGCTATTCAGTATGTAAATCAGACATTTACTTTCAATTTTTCAATCCGTTCACAATCTTATTTCCAGTCGTAATTTCTCAGATGCCCTTCCAGATTCATATGTGCAAAATTATGCTGGCGCAACGCCTCATAAAGCACAATAGCAACGGAATTGCTCAGATTCAGGGAACGGATATCCCCGATCATAGGTATCCTCACGCAGGTTTCCTGATTTTTCACCAGAATATCCTCCGGAATTCCCGCACTTTCCTTGCCAAACATAATAAAACAGTCATCCTCATACTTTACATCTGTATAAGTCTGAGGCGCCTTGGTGGTTGCGTAATAGATCTTCGCTCCCGGATTCTTCTTGAGAAAATCCTCATAGTCCAGATATCTGGTCACATCCAGATGTTCCCAGTAATCCATGCCTGCACGCTTGATTGCCTTCTCATTGAGACGGAAACCAAGCGGCTCGATCAGATGTAATCTGGTTCCTGTTGCCACGCAGGTTCTTCCAATATTTCCTGTATTTGCCGGAATCTCCGGCTCATGGAGTACAATGTTTAAAACTCCCATTATTTTCCTCTTTTCTATAAAACTGTCAAGCGGATATTCGCAATCCGCTTCGCTGTATATAATCCTAAATGCTGCAAACATTCAACGATTTATATTCAATCTTTTCCATTCGTCTTCCGCCGGACGCTCCAGATATCTGGCATTTCCGCCGCTGTAAAGAAGCCTGTCATTTCCGGAATTGGTCTGCCCGATCACTGCTGCCATGATCCCTTCTCTTCGTAACTCCTGCACAAACGCATCGCCACCCTGGATTCCCAGAAGAATACTTCCACCGGAAAGGAGTTTATAGGGATTCACATCAAAGATCTCACAGATCTCTATGGTTTCCTGTCGGATGGGTACGCTTCGAAGGTCTGCGCTAAGTCCCACTCCGGATGCTTCCGCCATTTTCCAGAGTGCAGACAGAAAGCCGCCTTCCCCCATCAGATACCTGGCACTGGCTCCGGACGCTTCCGCCATCTTCCAGACCTTATTGTTCTCTTTTTTCATTCCTGTTCCGTAAACTTCCGGAAGTTTTCCGGCATCTTCAAGGAACCGTTCCGAAAAAACTTCCCGCAGTCTGTCATGGTAGTTCTCTGCAATCCATGCCGTACCTTCTGCTGCCACAGGGCCTGCCACGATCAGTTCATCTCCGGGTTTCAGCTGTCCGTCAATTTCCGCCTGAAGTGCCTCCAGTGCTTTTTTCCCAAGTTTCATAACTGCCGCCTTAGTAAATGATCAGCGAAAGCACAGTCGGAACTACCATTGCCAGAACCAGAATAACTGCGATGATCGCTGTGATCACTTTTCTTTTTTTCGGATCAAACATTCCCATAATTTTTATTCACCTCATCTGTAATATCCGTTAATCGCGCATTGTTGGTCAAAGGATCCCTGTCTGTATAATCGAAAAGAATCGTCTTTCCATCCCGGAACACCTCGATATGGGCGGTCTTCGGGATTTTTTCCACTTTCCGGTAATCCCAGATCAGCCGCTCGTATGGCTTCTGATCGGATGCAAAAGATGGTCTGCTCTTTAAATTCTCACGAAGATAAAGATCCAGAAGCATCACATCGGAAAGGACTTCCAGCGGGATCTCTTTCTGTTCTCCGGCAAATTCCATCAGGATCTCATAGCGTCTCATCCTGGAATGAGAAATCTCCGAGTATCCTTTTTTCTCATAAAATCTGCCAAGTGCCTCATACATCCGGAAAGGATCTTCAAAATACTGTTCCAGAAATACAAGGGTGTGTTTGAACTGACCACTATTATAATACACTTCCACCATACTTTCCACCATTTTCAGCCCCAAAATCTCCCCGTAGGTCAGCCAGGCTGTGGAAAGCACTTCATAAGGTTCCCGGTCTTTGTAAAGGATCTGATATTCTCCGGTCATCTCCATCATATGGGAACCCTTCAGCACTTTCAGAAAACCAAGCTGAAACTGCTCCGGCCGCAGTGCATAGACATCGCAGAAAGACTTGTGGAAGCTTTCATATCCCTCATAGGGAAGTCCTGCGATCAGATCCAGATGCTGGTGGATATTTCCAAAGCCGTGGATCTGCTCTACGATTCCTTTCAGTTTTTCAAAATCCATGGTTCTCCGAATAGCTTTGATGGTCTGCGGATTGGTGGACTGTACCCCGATTTCCAGCTGGATCAGGCCCGGGCGCATGGTTTTCATCAGAGCCAGTTCCTCCTCACGGAGAAGGTCCGCGGAAATTTCAAAATGGAAGTTCGTGATCCCGTTGTCATGCTCTGTAATATACCGCCAGATTGCCATGGCGTGGTCATGTTTACAGTTGAAGGTACGGTCCACAAATTTGACCTGTGGAACTTTATTATCAATAAAAAACTGCAGTTCTTTTTTTACAAGTTCAATATCCCGGAACCGGAGCTTCTTATCTATGGAAGAAAGACAGTAACTGCAGGAAAATGGACATCCCCTGCTGCTCTCATAATAAATAATGCGGTTTTTAAACTCCGTAAGGTTGCTGTATGCAAACGGAACTTTACTTAAGTCCATCAGTTCCCGCCAGCCTGTGTGTACAATATCCGGGACTTTGGTTTCGTCATGAAATGCCACACCTCGGATTTCTTTCAGGTTTTCCGGTTTTCTTTCTATATAATAGCCTGCCAGTTCATGGAAAGTTTCTTCTCCCTCTCCTACCATCACACCAAAAAATGCGGGATTCTTTTTCAGAAATTCCACCGCGTCGTAAGATACTTCCGGACCGCCTGCCCAGAAATCCACATGTGGAAGGATTTTCTTAAGATCCGGTACCAGTTCTTTTACAAAGGAAATATTCCAGATATAGCAGGAAAAACAGATCACATCCGGCTGTTCCAGATAAATGTCCTTTAAAATATCATCCTGGATCTGATTGATCGTATACTCTTTGATCACTACATTGGGGCTGTACTCTCCAGAACAGGATTTCAGGTTGTATACTGCAAGATTGGAATGGATATATTTTGCGTTGCACGCTGCAAGTAAAATTTTCAAAATTTGTATTCTCCTAACTTCCGCCGGATGATCTCCCTCTTTACCCGGCATTTTTCATTATTTCTCCGTTTGATTCTTTCGCCTTATGATTATAGCGTTCCCATCCCCGGATGTAAATAGAAAAACCGGATTCCTCTTTTGCAACAAAGATTCCGTTTCTGTTGTATTTCCATTCAAACAGCGTTAAAATGGATACTACATCTTTTATAAAGGAGTACCTTTTTATGGACCAAAACAGCTGCCTGAACTATTTTCAGGCTTTTCCCTTCTGGGAACATATGACCGAAGAAGACCAGGATTTTCTTCTTGATAATATCCGTGAACTTCATTACCCGGCAGGTGCTGCCATACAGTCAGAAGAACGCCAGTGTCTGGGAACTCTTTTTCTTCTGAAGGGCGTTCTCCGCGTGTACCTTCTGTCCTCTCAGGGAAAAGAAGCCACACTGTACCGTTTAAGGGACAGTGATATCTGCACCCTTTCCGCTTCCTGTATGCTTTCTGCCATCACATTTGATGTGCAGATCGATGCGGAAACAGACTGTGATCTTCTTCTGCTTCCGGCAGTTCCTTTTTCCCGGCTGATGAAAAACAATATCTATCTGGAAAATTTCATCTATAAACGGACAACCGAACATTTCTCGGATGTGATCGCCGGAATCGAACGGACATTTTTTATGACGTTACCTCAGAGGATCGCAGCCTTCCTGCTGGACGAAGCTGCAGATACCGGTTCTGATGAACTCACTCTCACCCAGGAGGCAATCGCCCGCTCCATCGGAAGTGCCAGGGAGGCAGTCAGCCGCAGCCTCAAAAAAATGAATAAAGACGGCTCTATCCAGATCTCACGGGGATCGATCCGCATTCTGGATAAAAGCCGTCTTTATGAAATGATGAATACTTTCTGATCTTACTGAAGTGCTGCTTCAAGCTCTGCTTTTGATGTCAGTCCCACAAAACGTGCAGTCTCTTTTCCACCTTTAAACACAAGCAGTGTAGGAATACTCATGATCTTATACTGCTGTGCAAGAGACGGCTCTTTATCTACGTCTACTTTCCCTACTTCGTATCCTGCTTCTGCCAGTTCTTCCACAACCGGAGCCTGACGTCTGCACGGTCCGCACCAGGTTGCCCAGAAATCTACCAGTACCGGTTTCTCTGCATTTAATACCTCTGTTTCAAAATTGTCTGTTGTAAAAACTTTTGCCATGATAAAATTCCTCCTTAAATTTATATGTTATAAAATCCGATCCTGTTTCTGATCGTTATCAGTTTCTGCCTTTCTTCTGAATTTATACTGTATGCACTCTATGCCTGCTCTTTCAAAAGTTTCCGCACATACTGACAGGCGGAAAGGCCTGCCTGCGCTCCATCATGTACCGCTTTTGCCACCTGAAGAAGGCCTCCGGTACAATCCCCTGCCGCATACAGTCCTGGAACCGTTGTTTCCATCTCCTCATTCACCCGGATATTTCCTTTTTCATTCAGTTCCGCACCAATCTGGCGGGCCATTTCTGAACTTCCGGCTGTGCCCAAGGCCACAAAAACACCTTCTGCGGGTGCAAATGACGTTTGCGGTTCGCCTGCTTCCTGTAAAGATACATCTCCTTTCAGGCGAAGTCCCTGAACACGCTCATCTCCCTCAATTGCCTGAATTTTCATGGTATTCACGTCAATCGCATTCTCCTTTGAAAATTCCGGTTTCTTTCCATCTGTAAAAATCGTCACATGAGAAGCTGTATGAGAAAGTTCCTCAGCTTCATGAAGGGCAAAATCGCTGTTTCCAAGAACCGCCACATCTTTTCCGCGGTAGAAAAAAGCATCGCATACTGCACAGTAGCTGACTCCTTTTCCTTCAAATTCCTTCACTCCCGGGATCTTCGCAGAAGCTCTTTTGCTTCCCGTTGCCAGGATCACACTGCGGGCTTCAAAATCGCCTTCCGTTGTTTTCACCTCAAAGGTATCAAAGCCTCCCATTCCCACAACCTGGGCATCCAGGATCCTGACACCAAGTGCCCTGGCCTGTTCAAGTCCTCTTTCAAAAAGTTCTTTTCCGGAAAGAGGTCTCTCAAGTCCGTAATAATTCTCGATCTTCTCTGCTTTTTCCAGTGAACCGATTCCTGTATTGATGATCAGCGGGTCCATATTTCCTCTCGCTGCATAAAGAGCTGCGGAAATTCCTGCCGGGCCTGCTCCTACGATAATGATATTTTCCATTTCAGACACCTGCTTTCTTCTGCTTCTTTGAAATCTGTTTTATAATATACGCTCTGCATCGGTCTGTTTCTGTGATTAAGTCACTTTTGCTTTCTCACAGAACCTATTATACCACACCCTTCTGGAATTACACCCTTTTTATCATCTTTATCTTCCCTGTTTTTCCTGTTGCAAACGTTTTCCGAAATCTTGCACCCTGACTTCTTCTATGCTATTATTATAACAGTTTTGCTGATGCAGACCATTCAATTTTATTGTTTGTTTTTGAATATTTCAGATAGATCAGTTATGAAATAAGGGAGAGTTATTTATTATGAGAAGTTTTGAATATTTTACCCCCACACGGGTGGTTTTTGGAAAAGATACACATCTTAAAGTTGCCACACTTCTGAAAGAACAGCATTGTAAAAAAGTTCTGATCCACTACGGCGGACACAGTGCCATTAAATCCGGTCTTATTGATGAAATCAGATCCGTACTTGACGAGGCAGGAATTGCCTATGTAACTCTTGGAGGCGTCGTTCCAAATCCACGGCTTTCCAAGGTCCGGGAGGGAATTGAGCTCTGCCGCAGAGAAAATGTGGATTTTCTTCTTGCTGTAGGAGGCGGAAGTGTTATTGATT
>OLNT01002149.1_pt1 | contig 9831 bp, 7 predicted proteins | sample 1672641 | NCBI WGS metagenome assembly OLNT01 (sample SAMEA3136708, study PRJEB25190) | human gut metagenome
ATTCTATTATATTAAATGATTTTTTTCGGGATTTCAAGTATCAGCTCTCAACTTTTTTTACTAAAATCAACGGCTGTCCGGAACTTACCTGATCATCCTCAAGATCATTCATGGAAATGATCTCTTCCATCGTTGTATAGAACTTTTTTGCAATATCCCACAGAGTATCTCCCTGCTTCACCATATACACAGTGATTCCCGGCATACTACGGATTTTTTCCATGTCAAGCGGCTGTTCTTCTATACTCTCTATGATTTTTTCTTCCCTGCACTGGAGCACAAGTGCATTAAGGCTCACCACAGCCCTGACTTCAATTTCATTACTGTCTATCATACTCGTTGCCAGTTGTTCCAGCTCTGTATGGAAATAATAAACACTGTCATCTCTAATCCCCTGTGCCTCTACCATATGGCTGAACGGCATCATTACTTCCGTTGAATAAAAAGGCATATCATCATTCCCCATAATGTAAAGAACCTTCATCTGAACAATGCCATCTACCTGAATCCCGTTTTTTACGATCTTTGTCTTATCTATTTTTACTTTTCCCTGGCTGTGACAGATCTGAAGAATTTTTCCCTGCATTTCTTTGATCTCAATCCGGTCCGATACTCTGCATTTTGAAAAATTACGGACCAGAAGGCTCTCCAGCACTTCATTTCTGCACTTCGGAATACATTGGCAAAACGGCGTATAGACGTCCATAATGACATCAAAATTTTCCTCTCTGTAAAGACGTATATCCAGTTCAAGTACCAGATCTGTTACCAAAATCCGCTCCTCTCCGTCAGAGTCCGGCTTTACCTCTACGCTCTGATTTATAACGGAGGATGCGAAATTCGGAATCATGTCAGAAGTACATCCATTGCATTCCACTTCACTGGAAAACGGAATCGAATTTTCCAGCCACTGCACCGTTTCTCCCTCATTATCTCCCCTGTACAAAGCAAATAAAAACAGTTCTCCTTTCGCCTTCACCACATTTTCTTCCGGTCTTAAGTCCAGTCCCCGAACCTCCAGGCTGTACCAGAGAAGTTCCACAATATTGGGCTTATTTGAAACCATCTCTACTTCTTCTTTGAGCCGCAGAGTATCCTTTTTATGTATGGCCAGATCAAGAAGTCTCATCGTTTTTTTCTGAACAGAGATGTTTTCATCTTCCAGGAATACCGGAAGACGAATTCCGGAAAGCTCATCTACCGCTGCATAAAAAGTTACAACTGCCTTGATATTCAGTTTTCTTGAATGGATCAGATGGATACTAAGATCTTCAATTTCCCACTGAAGACACAGCTTATCTCCACTCACGATTCCTTCAAGATTCATGGTCTCTTCCATCGGGAGTTTCGCCGAAAGACTGTTCACCCTTCCTTCTTCCTCTCCCACGTAAAGCAGATCCACCTGTAAATTTCCTTTCAAAAATGCATGACCGTCATTTAAACGAACCTCTTCTACAGAAACATTTCCTTTATTCTGAATCATTCTTCCTATGTCAGGCTTTACATCAGGTACATTGTAATCCGCATCAAATGTCACCTGGCTTGTTGCCCTGCTCTTCGTCCGTAATACCTGAATATCTTCTCTTTTTAATTCCATTTCTGACCGCTCCTCTCATGATCATTCAAATATCACCGGCTCTTCCCTGTATTCCGTCTTCACTGCAATATACGGATAAGACGGTGCTCCGCTTTGATTTTCCTTTTCCGGTCCAATCAGCCTTGTTTTAAAAAAAACTGCCGTAGATGAAACAGACAATTCCGCTACCTGAATACTGTAGCCTCCACTCATTTTCTTTCCGTATCCTCTGATCAGATACACCGTATCTCCTTTTTGATAAGTCATCTGAAAATCTCTGTCTTTCTTTTCCTGAATCATCTCCTGTGCACTCGAAGGAAGCTCTGCTGTTTCCACCACAGTGTATGCCAGCGGTGTTCTTTCTCCTTCTTCTATTTTTACCAGACTGCACCCTCCTGCCATCAGTAAAAAGATCAGCAGCATACATCCGACAGCTATCGTATTCTGTTTTGACTGATTTCTTCCAGTCTTCGCAGACAGCGGTATCTGCATAAGCACAATTCTCCTGCCCGCTCTTTTTCAATATGTATTCTATGCCCGATCCAAAAGATTTATTGCAACTATTTCAAATATCCCTTATACTGGTACTATGGTTTTCATCATATAAAACCTGACCAAATATAAACAGAAAGAGGAATTCGTTATGATTCGTTTCATCATTGTCGCCATTACAGTCATCGGGTTTCTGATCCTCTCCATTCCTATTCTTCTGATCGAATGGATCATCGGAAAATTCTCCCCAAAAGCCAAGGAGATCAGCTCTTTACGTATTATTCAGGCAGTCTTTAAATTTATTCTCTGGGAAGCCGGCACCAAGGTCACTGTAATCGGCGAAGAAAATGTTCCAAAGGATACCCCGGTTCTTTACATCGGCAACCACCGAAGCTATTTTGATATCCTGCTTACCTACAGCCGATGCCCGATCCGCACCGGTTATATTGCCAAGAAAGAAATGGAACGCTATCCTCTTCTTTCTAACTGGATGAGATATCTTCACTGCCTGTTCCTTGACCGCAAGGATATCAAGCAGGGATTAAAGACTATCCTTGCTGCCATAGACAAAATAAAATCCGGAATTTCCATCTGCATCTTCCCGGAGGGAACACGTAACAAAAATGCTGATGATCTGGATCTTCTTCCTTTCCATGATGGAAGCTTCAAGATTGCTTCCAAGACAGGATGTGCAATCATTCCTATGGCACTCAACAACACAGTTGAAATCTTCGAGGCACATTTTCCCAAAATCAAATCAACTCATGTCGTTTTGGAGTATGGAGAACCGATTTATGTCAAAGATCTTTCCAGAGAAGATCAGAAACATCTCGGTGCATATACCCAGAACATCCTTCATGACATGCTCGAAAAAAATAAACCCCTGGTATAATCCAGAGGTTTATTTTTATGTAATATTTGTTTTTAACCGACACTGGTTGTTTATCCGATATGTGCTGCTCCGACTGCACGGATATCCATCGGATATACATTTTCTTTTCCAACAAATCTGGAAATATATTCTACATAGTTATCCTGTTCCTTTTCCGGAACGATTGCTGCAATAACACCGGCGAATCCGCCTCCATGAACTCGGCATACACCTGCACCGATCTTCTTAAGGAACAGCTGAGTAAGTGCAAGAGTTCTGGTAATTTTCTGCTCATGGAAATCTTTCATTGTATAACAGTTCTGAAGAAGTTCCCAGGAGGAAGTTCCGGATTCATCTATAAGCTTCAGGAATTTATCATAATCATCATGATGGATTGCATCTGCTGCCTCTTCTACACGGGAAGTTTCTCCAAAAAAGTGAAGTGCACGAAGAACAGCTCTGTCATCTTCAATTTCATTGCAGTGCTCAAGAAGTGCCTCTACATTCGTCTCATGAAGAAGTTCTACACCAAGTACTTTGGCAACAGCCTTCATCTCTCCCGGAATCTCAGAGTATTCCTGACTCAGATCCGCATGACCTTTTCCTGTATTTACAATAACAAGTCTGTATCCAAATTTTCCAAACGAGAAATCCAGCTTACTGTATTTCAGGTTATCTCTGTCTGCAAAATCAAACAGTACCGGGCCGCCTACTGCACATGCCATCTGATCCATCATTCCGGAAGCTTTATCCCAATATACATTCTCTGCATACTGGCCGATCTTTGCATAGTCATTATAAGTCATTTTGCCCTCATTAAAGAAGTGATCGATGATTGTACAGATCAGCATTTCAAAGGAAGCAGAGGAACTGACACCGGCTGCTGCAATAACATTTGTGCTTACATACGCGTCAAAACCTGCTGCCTTAAATCCATTCTTCTGTGCACCTTCCATCATACCTGCAACAAGTGCCGGTGTTCCTTTTTTGTAGTTTGCTTTGCTGAGCTTAGTAAGATCTACTACAATCTCATCTCTGTAGCCTTCACTGGTAATACGGATAACCTGTGTCCCATTTGGGTAAGCTGCTCCTATTGTATCCAGATTAATGCTTCCTGCGATTACTTTACCACCGTTATGGTCTGTATGATTTCCAATAATCTCAGTTCTTCCTGGAGATGTAAAATATTCTGCTTTGTCCTGTTTATAGGTTTCTGCAAAATTGTCTGCGAGTTTCTTGAAACGAGCACCGCAAATTTCTGTTTCCCCATAGATTTCCTGAAGTTTTGCTGTTTCTGGTAAGTTCATTCTCCTGTTCTCCTTTTAGATTTTATTTTAATAAAATTCGTAGCTGTTCTTTCTCTGCATATCTGATAAGTTCATTATACTGCATTCTGGATAAAATACCTTGATTAATCTGCGAAAAAACAGTAATATCTTGCGTTTTTTAGGTAATTATGTCTATAATAAAAGGAAAATAACCGTAATTTCCTGCGTTTAAACTTTACTGCATTACATGAACATTCCGTAACAGTGAAGATACTGAACAGTTACAATATTTCTTTTAAAGGAGATACTTATGCAGATCGTCACAAATCAGTTCCAAAAAGAATTAAAAAAACATGGCAATGACCATTTTCCGTTTCTGGTCAGCCATCATAATCTGTCAGAATATGACTCCAACTCTTTTATGTGGCACTGTCACCCGGAAATTGAAATCACTTATATAAAAAAAGGGGCCATGCATTATCGGATAAATAACCGTTCCTTTCACTTAAAAGAAGGTGAGATCATTTTCTGCAATTCCAACGCCCTGCATTCCGGTGAAATGATAGATCAGGAAGATTGTTCTTATATTCCTGTCACTTTTGATCCCAAACTGATCTATGGTTTTTTTCGAAGTACCATCTGCACAAAATATGTGGATCCTATTATCCAGAACCTTTCCATCTGTGCCATGCATATCGATTACAGCAGAGAATGGCACAAAGACTTTCGTGAACAGATGCTGAAAGTGATTTCACTTGATAAAGATCGTCCTGATTTTTATGAACTGGATATTTCCATACGAATGCAGATTATGTGGAGACTGCTTGCAGAACATCTTCCTCATCAACCGGTAAGCACTGCCTCTGACCTCACCGAATACGAGCGAATCCGAAAAATCCTTTCCTACATAGAACAGAATTACATGAATCGTATCACTCTGACAGATATTTCTGAGAGCCTTCATCTATGTGAAAGTGAATGTACCCGTCTGTTCAAACGACACATGAACACTACTCTTTTTGCCTTCCTGCAGGAATACAGAATCGAACGCAGTCTGGAATACCTGAATACCAAAGAATCCATCAGCGCCATAGCCGAAAAAACCGGATTTTCCGACTCTAACTACTATTCCAAAGTATTCAGCAAAATCAAAGGCTGCAGCCCACGAGAATACCGAAAAGCTTTAAAAGAATGACAATCCAGCTTCAGGATATACCTGGAACTGAGCCACATTTTCTACTGCAAAAAGGACCTGACTTTCATAAGCCAGATCCTTTTTATCCACAATCGCTGCGAATCTATTATTTAACAAAAACCTTGTCCAGATGCCAGATATCATCCACATATTCCTGAATAGTTCTGTCAGATGTAAACTTACCTGCACATGCTGTGTTCATCATGGCCATACGAGCCCAGCCTTTTTCATCTTTGTATGCTTCTTCCACTTTCTTCTGTGCTGCTGCATAAGAACGGAAATCAGCAAGGATAAAGTACTGGTCTGCTTTCTCTCCACCATTCTGGTCCAGAAGAGAATTATACAGATCACGGAACAGTTCTGTATCAGAAGAGAAGGTTCCGTTAACAAGCTCTGTCAGTACCTGACGGATTTCATCATCTGTATTGTAGATAACTCTCGGATCATATCCGCCATTGTTTTCATAATTGATAACTTCATCTGCACTCAGACCGAAGATGAATGCATTTTCTTTACCAACTTCATCTACGATCTCTACGTTGGCACCATCCATAGTTCCCAGAGTCGGTGCACCATTCAGCATAAACTTCATGTTACCTGTACCGGAAGCTTCTTTACTTGCAGTAGAAATCTGCTCAGAAACATCTGCTGCTGCAAAGATCATCTCAGCGTTGGATACACGATAGTTCTCAATGAATACAACTTTCAGCTTGCCATTAATAGAAGCATCGTTGTTTACAACATCTGCAACAGAATTGATCAGTTTGATAATCTTCTTGGCACGAGCATAACCTGCAGATGCCTTTGCACCAAAAATGAATGTTCTTGGATAGAAATCCATTTCCGGATGTTTCTTAATCTGATCATACAGATAGATAACGTGCAGGATGTTCAGAAGCTGACGTTTGTACTCATGAAGTCTCTTAACCTGAACGTCGAAGATAGAACGTGGATTTACTTCTACTCCGTTGTGCTCAAGAATGTATTTAGCCAGACGAACCTTGTTCTGATACTTAATGTTCATGAATTCCTGCTGTGCTTTTTCATCATCAACATAAACTTTCAGTTTGCTGATCTGAGACAGATTTGTGATCCATTCCGGTCCGATATGATCTGTTACCCAGTCTGCAAGAAGCTGGTTTCCGTGAAGCAGGAAACGTCTCTGTGTGATACCGTTTGTCTTGTTGTTGAATTTCTCCGGCATCATTTCATAGAAATCTTTCAGTTCCTGTTTCTTAAGGATTTCTGTATGAAGTTTTGCAACACCGTTTACAGAGTAACCTGCAACGATTGCAAGATGAGCCATTTTTACCTGTCCATCATAGAGGATTGCCATCTTCTTGATCTTGTCATAATTTCCAGGATATTTAGCCTGAATGTCAAGAATGAAACGACGGTTGATCTCTTCGATGATCTGGTATACACGTGGAAGCAGTCTGGAGAACAGCTCAACCGGCCATTTCTCAAGAGCCTCTGCCATGATTGTATGGTTTGTGTAAGCAACACATTTAGTTGTTACAGACCATGCATCATCCCATCCAAGTCCTTCTTCGTCCATAAGGATACGCATAAGTTCTGCTACTGCTACTGTCGGATGAGTATCGTTCATCTGGAAAGTAACTTTTTCGTGCAGTTTCATGATATCTTTGTGGTTCTTTTTGTATTTATCAATAGCAGCCTGAAGACTTGCAGATACAAAGAAATACTGCTGTTTCAGACGCAGCTCTTTACCAGCCATATGGTTGTCGTTCGGATAAAGAACTTCTACGATATTGCGGGCAAGGTTTTCCTGCTCAACTGCTTTTTTATAATCACCTTTATCGAAAGAGTCAAGCTCGAAGTCTACGATTGGCTCTGCATCCCAGATTCTTAAGGTGTTTACGATCTTGTTATTATATCCTACAATCGGCATATCAAACGGAACCGCTTTTACTGCCTGATATCCCTTGTGTACGAATTTGTTGGATCCTGTTGCCGGATCATATTCTACATCAACATATCCACCGAAATGAACTTCTTTTGCATATTCCGGACGACGAAGTTCAAATGGATATCCATCTTTCAGCCAGTTATCCGGTACTTCTACCTGATATCCGTCTTTGATCTGCTGTTTGAACATACCATAACGATAACGGATACCACATCCATACGCACTGTAATTCAGAGTCGCAAGAGAATCTAGAAAGCATGCTGCAAGACGTCCCAGGCCACCATTACCAAGTGCCGGGTCCGGTTCCTGATCCTCGATCACGTTAAGATCCAGACCAAGTTCATCCAGAGCTTCTTTTACCTCTTTGTATGCTGTCAGGTTGATCAGGTTATTTCCAAGAGCACGTCCCATAAGGAACTCCATGGACATATAGTAAACTGTCTTAGGATCCTGCTCTTTATATGCATTCTGTGTTTCCAGCCAGTTATCAATGATAACATCTTTTACAGTGTAGCATACAGCCTGGAAAATCTGTTCCTGTGTAGCTTCTTCGAGTTTTTTACGATAAAGAAATTTAACGTTTTCCTTTACGCTCTCTTTGAAAGCTTCTTTTTTAAACTGCTTGTCAATCATTGCGTTTCCTCCTTAATCACACAGCAATGCTGCGCTTTTTTATTCCCCCAATTTTTGCAAATCATGCCCGGTATATTTACCGGGCATGAGCTTCTTACATTTTTGCAACACCAAGAACAACTGGCTCTTTGTTAATGTTCCATTCTTTTACATAGCCATCGGTTGTGCCCAGAGTCATATCCTCTGCCAGTACTTCAGACATGATTTCTTCTTTGTGGTTCTTCATGAGCTCAAGAATCTTGTCATTGTCTTTTGCATAGATATGAATCTTATCCATAACTTCAAATCCAGCTTCTTTTCTCATTGTCTGTACTTTGCTGACGATCTCACGGACAAATCCTTCTTCAATCAGCTCTGGTGTCAGATTTGTATCAAGAACTACAGAAATATCACCGTCTGCTTCTGTTACATAACCTTCTGTCTGTGCGGTCTCGATCAATAAGTCTTCCTCAGAAAGTTCTACCTTGTTTCCGTTAATATCCAGTGTCAGAAGACCTGTGGATCTCAGCTCGTTCATCGCTTCTGTTCCGTTGATCTCAGCAAGTGCTGTACGGATACCGTTCAGAAGTTTACCGTATTTCGGTCCTACTGTACGAAGCTGCGGTTTAAAGCTGTAGGAAATGAAGGATTCGACATCATTTGCGAACTTCACTTCTTTGACATTCAGCTCATCTGCAATGATATCTGTATAGAACTGGCCCATTTCTTTGTCAGCTTTGATATACATTGTACCAATCGGCTGACGGTTCTTGATATTTGCAGTATTTCTTGCTGCACGTCCAAGAACAACAATCTTGAGGAGTTCTTCCATATCGTCTTCCAGCTCTTTATTGATCCATGCTTCTTCGACTTTCGGGAAGTCACAGAGATGAATACTCTCAATCGCGTCTTTATCAACGCTTCTTACAAGGTTCTGATAGATTTCTTCTGTCATGAACGGAATCATCGGAGCTGCTGCTTTGGAAATTGTTACCAGAGCAGTATACAGAGTCATGTAAGCATTGATCTTATCCTGCTCCATGCCCTTAGCCCAGAAACGTTCACGGCTTCTTCTTACATACCAGTTACTCATCTCATCTACAAATTCCTGAAGAGCTCTTGCACTTTCCGGAATCTTGTAGTTTGCAAGGCAGTCATCGACAGTCTTCACTACAGAATTCAGCTTGCTTAACAGCCATTTGTCCATAACAGGAAGATTGTCATAATCTAAAGTATATTTTGTCGGGTCGAAATTGTCAATATTTGCATAAAGAACAAAGAATGCGTAGGTATTCCACAGAGTACCCATGAACTTACGCTGTCCTTCCTGAACAGCTTTGCCGTGGAAGCGGTTCGGCAGCCATGGAGCACTGTTGATGTAAAAGTACCAGCGGATCGCGTCTGCACCATATTTTTCAAGTGCATCGAACGGATCAACTGCATTTCCTTTGGACTTACTCATCTTCTGGCCATTTTCATCCTGTACATGTCCGAGAACGATAACGTTCTTATATGGAGCCTGGTTGAACAGGATTGTGGACTCAGCAAGCAGGGAGTAGAACCATCCTCTCGTCTGGTCAACAGCCTCAGAGATAAAGTCTGCCGGGAACTGTTTTTCAAAAAGTTCTTTATTTTCAAATGGATAGTGATGCTGTGCAAAAGGCATTGCTCCTGAGTCAAACCAACAGTCAATAACCTCCGGTACACGATGCATGGTTCCACCGCATTCCGGGCATTTCAGTGTGATCTCATCGATGTATGGACGATGAAGTTCTACTGTCTTGGCTTTTTCGTCACCGCTCATCTCGAACAGTTCCTGACGGCTTCCGATGGAATGCATATGTCCACATTCACACTGCCAGATGTTCAGTGGTGTTCCCCAGTAAC
>OLNT01002172.1_pt1 | contig 9763 bp, 7 predicted proteins | sample 1672641 | NCBI WGS metagenome assembly OLNT01 (sample SAMEA3136708, study PRJEB25190) | human gut metagenome
CAGTTTTCGGTCATTACTGACGGCAAGATCATCATTGCCAGGAAAATTCCGATCGGTGGCAGACAGATGAATGAAGCAATCTGCAATGAGATACGTAAGCGTTACAATCTTCAGATCGGTACGCGTACGGGAAAACGTTTGAAACTTGCGATGGGACGTTTGAACGACCAGCGCAAGGATGCGCGTAAAGTCGTTGGTATCGACGGAATATCCGGCCTTCCGAGAGAAGAAGTAATTTCCGGATATGTAGTCAATGCGGGAATCATGAATTGTGTCAACGATATTGCGGCAGAGATGAAGACATTTCTTGAGCGTATTCCGCCGCAGATTTCCTACCATATTGCCCGTGAGGGGATTTTTCTTACAGGCGGCAGTACAAAGATTCCATACATAGATAATTATCTTGCAAGTTACACCGGCTTTTCGTTTAAGCTTTCAGATCTTTACGAAAAGGCAACTGTCACAGGTCTGGAAAAAATCATCCGTGACCATGAACTGATGAAATGGGCGCAGCCTGTCAAACAACGCAAATTATAAAGACACAATTATAATTCTTTAGGGGTATGATAATACATGAAAAACCTGAAAAAGAAGTTTCGATTTCGAATACATTTAAAAAGTAAACATCTTCTTGTGATCATGACATTTTTCTGTGGAAGTGCTGTGGTTGCCACACTTGCCTCCGGGATTACATCAGCTCCGCTTCAGGAAGCGGCAGGAATGATCGTTGTTCCTTTTGAAAAAAGTATCACAACAATTGGACTCTGGCTTACTGATATCAATAAATCTTTTCAGGAAAAACAGGATCTTATAGATCAGAATGAGGAACTGAAAAATACTGTAGATACTTTAACAGAACAGAACAATATTCTTATTCAGAATCAGTCCGAGCTTTCCAGACTGCAGGAACTCTATGATCTGGATGCGGAATATTCGGATTATCCGAAGGTCGCAGCCAGAATTATATCCAAAGATCCGGGTAACTGGTATGATACATTCATGATCAATAAAGGAAGCAAAGACGGCATCCGTGTAGATAACAATGTAATTGCAGGCAAGGGACTTGTCGGCATTGTTACCGAGGTGGGCAGTAACTGGGCAACTGTTCGTTCCATTATTGATGACAGTAGTAATGTCAGTGCCATGACAGTCGGTACAGATGACAATTGTGTGGTGGAAGGTGACCTGGAGTTGATCGATGAAGGGAAACTGCGTTTTACACAGCTGTATGACAAAGAAGATAAAGTAACAGTAGGCGAGCAGGTTGTTACTTCAAATATCAGTGAAAAATACGTAGAAGGTCTGTTTATCGGATATGTCAGTGATATTCAATTAGATACCAACAATCTGACAAAATCAGGAACAATCGTTACACCTGTAGATTTTCAGCACTTGAAGGATGTATTTGTAATTACTGTCAACAAGAAAGATTCCACAGAGGAAGGGGCCGAGGAATGAAAAGTAAGATCGTTCTGTTTTTTACGATCATTGTCTGTTTTCTGATGCAGTCAACAGTGCTGCATCTGATCTCTATTGGCTCGATCACACCGAACCTGTTACTGATCCTTTGCGTATCTATGGGGCTTATGCGTGGACGTAAGAGCGGATTGTGGACAGGCTTTTTCTGTGGTCTGCTTGTGGATCTGTTTTATGGATCCGTTTTTGGGTTTTATGCACTGATCTATATGTATGCGGGATTCCTGAGCGGTTATGCATTTCGTATTTATTATGATGATGATATAAAAGTACCGATGCTGCTGACTGCGATTATGGATTTTCTGTATAATCTGGCGGTTTATGCACTTCAGTTCCTACTGAGGGGCAGACTGGGTCTGGGGGTATATTTTACCCGTATTATTGTTCCGGAAATTTTTTATACTGTTTTTCTGACAATGATCGTATACAGAGTATTTCATTATATTAATTATCATTTTATGAGTCCAACCAGGAAAGAAAGTGAGTCTATTTGGGTATTAAAATAAAAAAAATCATCAAAAAAATTCAGTTAAAGAGAACAACAGTACTGTTACTTGTATTTATTCTCATGGCGTTTGTTCTTGTGAGACAGCTGTTTGACCTGCAGATCATCCAGGGTGAGAACTATATAAATGAATTTCAGACACGAACAACGAAAACGCGTGTGCTTAAGAGTACAAGAGGAAATATATATGACAAAAACAATAAGCTGATCGCATCGAATGTGTTATCTTATTCTCTTACGTTTGAGGATAATGGAACTTATGACAGTACCCGGCAGAAAAATCTGACGCTGAACGGGGTGGCTTATAAAGTCCTGAAGATCCTTGCAGAAAACGGCGATCAGCTGTCGAATTCTTTCCATATTAAGCTGGATAAGGATGGAAACTATGCGTTTGACGTAAAGGAAGGATTTACACTGAGTCGTTTTAAGGCGGATATCTATGGACATGCACTGATCGATGACCTGACAGAAGATGAGGCGGCGGCAACGGCAGAAGATATGGTTGCTTATCTCAGTGGAAATAAGGGATTTTCTATCGTACTTTATGGAGACGATGCTTATACAGATGAAGAATTAAAAAAATATGGGCTTCCGAAGGAACTTACCAAACAGGAAGTTCTTGATATTGCAATCATGCGGTATGAGCTGAGTACGAACAGCTTCCAGAAATATATGGCGGTTACGATTGCAACGAACGTTAGTGAAAGTACAGTTGCAGCAGTTATGGAAAACCAGAATGAACTCCAGGGAATCGATGTTCTGGAGGATTCTGTACGTCAGTATGTTGATGACGAGAGCATGGGACCGCTTCTCGGTTATACCGGACGGGCATCATCAGAAGAGTTGGAAAGTCTTAAGAAAGAAAATCCGGATTATTCCAATGATGCAATTGTAGGTAAAGCCGGTATTGAACAGTATATGGAGCTGGAACTTCAGGGAAAAGATGGTCAGGAAACGGTAACCGTTGATAATCTTGGAAAAGTACTGAAAATCGATGATAACACAACAGTAGAACCGGTTGCCGGAAATGATGTTTATCTTTCAGTAGATGCAGATTGGCAGAGTGCGATTTATCAGATCCTGAAACAGCGTGTGGCTGGTATTCTTCTGAATAAGATTGAAGCTGTGAAAGAATACGATTATAAAGGCGAAAATGATGCAAGTAGGATCATCATTCCGATTTATGATGTATATAATGCACTGATAGCAAACAGCGTCATCGATATTGATAAATTCAGCAGAGAAGAAGCTTCGGATACAGAAAAAAATCTTTATGCCAAATTTCAACAAAAGCAGCAGGAAGTTTTTGATACAATAACTAACAGGCTTACAAGTTCTGATCCGCCGGCTTACAAAGACGAAAGTACTGAGGTGCAGGAGTATCTTACATATATTTGCGATACAGTGCTCCGGGATACGCTTGGTGTGATCGATAAGAATGAGGTGGATACATCAGATGCCACTTATCAGGCCTGGGCAAATGATCAGAGCATTAGTCTGAAGGATTATCTGAATTATGCAGCCAGTCAGAACTGGATCGATATTTCTGTCATTTCTCCGAAGGGAGAGTATCTTGATTCAGAAGAAATATATCAGGCACTGACTTCCTATATTATAGATTACCTGAAAACAGATACAGGATTTTCAAAACTTCTTTATAAATATCTTCTCATGAATGATCAGATTACAGGACAGGATATCTGTCTGGTCCTTTATGAGCAGGGAGTACTGTCAAAAGAAGATGATTGTTATGCAAATCTTGCATCGGGTGCCATGTCTGCTTACGATTTTATGATCAATAAGATTTCCAATCTGGAAATTGAACCGGCACAGCTGGCACTTGCACCTTGTTCTGCATCGGCAGTCATTACCGACGCAAAAACAGGAAAGGTACTTGCCTGTGTATCCTATCCGGGATATGACAATAATCGTCTTAGCAATAATATGGATACCAGCTATTATACGAAGCTTGCATTGGACAAGTCCAGTCCTTTCTTTAATAAGGCAACACAGCAGACGACAGCACCTGGTTCTACGCTGAAGCTTCTTTCGGCGGTTACCGGTATGATGGAAGGCGTGATCGATGATGATACTTATTTTGATTGTACCGGTGAATTTGATCTTGTAACTCCGTCGATTTTCTGTTGGAACAAGCAGGGACATGGATCGCTGGAGATAACCGGAGCGATTGAACAATCCTGTAACTATTTCTTCAATATGGTTGGTTTCCTTGCTGGTAAAAATTCAGATGGAGATTTCTCAGAAAATCTCAGTCTTACCAAGCTGCAGAAATATGCTTCGGAATTTAACCTTGATAAGAAAACCGGAATAGAGATTTCAGAGGCAAGTCCGCATGTTTCGGACAGCAAAGCGGTTCCTTCTTACATTGGACAGGGTAATCATTTGTTTACAACCAGTCAACTGGCACGTTATGCGACAGCACTTGCTACATCTGGAACAGTCTATGATCTTTCACTTCTGGATAAAGTTACTGATTCACAGGGTAAGACATTGAAGGAATACGGTTCATCTGTTGTAAATCAGATGAGTGATGTTCCGGATAATGTATGGAATGATATTCATGAAGGTATGCGACGGGTGGTTCTGACTCATGAGCAGTTTAATGGACTGGGAGTTACACTTTCAGGAAAAACAGGTACCGCCGAGCTGGATATTTATCACCCGAACCATGGCCTTTTCATTGGATATACGACATCTTCAGATACATCTGAGCCGGAGTATTCTATTGCAGTGCGAATTGCAAATGGATACACTTCGGGAAATGCATGCCTGACAGCAAATGATATTCTGAAATACATTTATAATCTGGCAGATGAAGATACCATTCTGACTGGCTATGCCTCCAGTGATACCAGTAATACCTCGAACGACTAACCATATACAGCAGTCTCTGGCTGCTGTATAGCAAAACCACATAAGAGAATACCAGAAGTCTGGAAATATCTATGAGGAGGAAAATAAAATGGGAGAAGTCATTGTAGTAACATCCGGAAAAGGGGGTGTGGGTAAAACAACCACAGTTGCCAATATCGGAACGGGACTTGCGATGCTTAACAAAAAAACAGTTGTAGTGGATACGGATATAGGCCTTCGTAATCTGGATGTGATCCTTGGCCTGGAGAACCGGATTGTGTATAATCTGGTGGATGTTATCAATGGAAGCTGCAGAATGAAACAGGCATTGATCAAGGACAGACGTTATCCGGATCTTTTTCTTCTGCCTTCGGCACAGACCAAAGATAAATCGGCAGTGTCTCCTGAGCAGATGATCAAACTTACAGATGAGCTCAGAGAAGAATTCGATTATGTATTGCTGGATTGTCCTGCGGGAATTGAACAGGGGTTCCGCAATGCGATTGCCGGAGCTGATAAGGCAATCGTTGTCACAACTCCGGAAGTTTCTGCAATTCGCGATGCGGATCGTATCATAGGGCTTCTTGAAGCTTCTGATTTGAGAGATATTCATCTGATCATCAATCGCCTGCGACCGGATATGATTGCCAGGGGCGATATGATGTCAGTGGATGATGTGACGGAAATTCTTGCGGTAAATCTCCTTGGTACGATTCTGGATGATGAGCAGATTGTGATTGCGGCCAATCAGGGTGAACCCCTTTCCGGTCAGAAATCGCAGGCAGAAGAAGAGTACCGTAATATCTGCCGGCGCCTTCTTGGTGAGGAAGTTCCGTTTGTGGAACTGCAGCAAAAGAAAGGCATGCTGAAAAGATTAAGTGAGATTTTTCATAAATAACAGGATTTTTTTCTGTTAAAGGAGGGGATTTCAGTGAAATCTTTTAGTCAGATAAAAGGTCGGTCTGCGGAATATGCCAGAAACAGAATAAAACTTCTACTGGTATCCGAACGTATCGACTGCTCTCCGCAAATGATAAGCATGTTGAAAAATGATTTGATTCATACGGTAAAAAAATATATCTCCATAGATGAAAAACAGGTGACTGTGCAGATCACACAGGAACCGCCGGTTATCCATGCGAAGATACCCGTATGCTCCAAAAAGGAACAAAGGACAAAATGTTAAAACAGTATAAATTACGATTTTATAATTTCAGACTGGTAATTTTTCTTCTGGCGATCAGTGTGATCGGAATCGTTCTTGTAGGAAGTGCGAGGGAAGATCTGAAATCCAAACAGCTTGTGGGTGTGATTCTTGGTCTGATCATTATGGTTATTCTGTCATTGATGGATTATTCCTGGATTTCAAATTTCCAGTGGATCATGTATGGCGCAAATATTGTGCTTTTGCTGATCGTACGACTTTTTGGTGATTCTGCCAATGGTGCGGCACGTTGGATTGATTTTGGATTTATCCGTTTTCAGCCGACGGAGCTGTCGAAAATTATTATCATACTATTTTTTGCCAGGTTCTTTATGGATCATGAAGAAGATCTGAATACATTCAAAACACTGGCAAAATCAGTGATTCTTCTGGCAATTCCGCTGTTTCTGATTTATGAACAGCCGGATATGAAAAATACCATTACGGTAGCCATTATTTTCTGTATTCTGCTGTATATAGCAGGACTGAGCTACAAGATCATCGGAGGTGCGATCCTGATCGCGGTTCCCCTTCTGATCATATTTTTGTCTATTGTTGTGCAGCCGGATCAGACTTTGATCAAGGATTATCAGAGAAATCGAATCATGTCATTCCTTTACCCTGAGAACGACGAGTACAGTGATGATATCCAGCAGCAGAATAACTCCAAGACAGCGATCGCGTCAGGTGAGCTGATCGGTAAGCGGCTGTCCGGAAGTGACGAGGTGACCTCAGTAAATAAGGGTAACTTTGTTTCAGAGAATCAGACAGACTTTATTTTTGCAGTTGCAGGAGAGGAGTATGGATTTCTCGGCTGCTCCCTGATCATCCTGCTTCTTCTGGCAATTTCCATAGAATGTGTCCGGATGGGGCTTCGAGCGAAGGATTTGTCCGGTAAGATCATATGCTGCGGAATGGCCAGTGTCGTTGCACTGCAGAGTTTTTTGAATATCAGTGTAGCTACAGGAATAGCACCGAACACAGGTACGCCGCTTCCATTTGTAAGCTATGGTCTGACCTCATTGGTAAGTCTTTATATCGGAATGGGACTTGTCTTGAATGTAGGTCTGCAGAGCAGTGCATATAATAAGGAAATTCGCAAAAATTCTATGAATCAGAAAGAGGATTACTTATGAAAAAAGAACAGCCATATGAACGCAGGCGTACCGCAGATACAGCAAAATCTGCAAGGCCGCATATCTCATCAGGCAGAAGTGCCTCGGCAAACAGGAAATCAGGAAGATCTGCAAGGCCGACAGGAGGTACTGCACATACTTCTGTAAGAAATGCACGTCCGGTCGAAGCATCACAGGCCCGCAGAAACCCGCCTTCCCGAAAGAAAAAATCGCGCAGAAGAAGTTTTCTACCGGTCATAGCAGTGATCCTTCTTGTCATTGCTTTATGCGGTGGTGGATACTATGTATTCCGGACAGGATTACCTGCTGGAAAAAAGGTACAGGCCTTTGATATCAATCAGGAATCAGTATCAGAACACACTCAGGACAACCTCAAGGGCGGTTTCGTTTGCCGGTGACCTCTGTGTTGTAAGTGGGGATCAGGCACTTGATTCGGTCACTTTGGAGGATGGGCAGGAGGGACTGCTTCTGAATCTTAATGACAAATCTGTAATGTACGCCAAAGGAGCCTACGATAAGGTTTATCCGGCAAGTATTACCAAGATCATGACTGCAATGCTTGCATTGAAAAGTGGGAATATGGATGATGTTGTCACAATCTCAGAGGAGAATGTCACTTTGGAGGAAGGTTCTCAGCGTGTAGGATTCCAGGTGGGAGATCAGGTCACAATGGATGAACTGGTTCACTGTCTACTGGTATATTCCGGAAATGACGCAGCATCTGCGATTGCGACGCATATTGGAGGAACGACAGAGAATTTTGTTTCTATGATGAATGCGTATGCTGCTTCACTTGGGTGTACAGGAACTCATTTCACTAATCCTCACGGCCTGCAGGATGAAAATCATTATACAACACCATATGATATTTATCTGATGCTGAAGGAGGCTCTGAAATATCCTGAGTTTACAGAGATCACTCAGCTGGGAAGCTACACGACAAGCTATAAATACAGTGATGGTTCCGATGCGAGTGTAGCGCTGACTGCAACAGATCATTATCTTACAGGAGAAGCAACAGCACCAAAGGGTATCACGATCCTTGGAGGTAAAACAGGAACGACCAGCAGTGCAGGAAACTGTCTTGCCCTGTTGTGTCAGAATGAATATGGAAATCCATTTGTGTCCATTGTAATGGGTGCATCCACGAAAGAACTTTTGTATCAGGAGATGACATCCCTGTTGGAACATATCAATACTGTATAGTGAAGACAGCCCGGAGAACCTTAATAAATCCCGGGCTGTTATTTTTCAAGATGTAAATGTTATAGTATAGTAAATACAAATAACACAAAATACATTGCGCTCCGCGCTTTTATCAACCAGCATAGTCAACCTTCATCATCTGAACATCATGAAAGACTTGACTAACCCTGAAGTTTCCCTTATAGTTGATACGGAATAATAGAAAACTAAAGTTAAGGGGAAATCATAGAAAAATGTTATTTAATTCTTACATATTTATATTTGTTTTTCTGCCGTTGGCTATTGGAAGCTATTACGGACTACATAAACTTAAAAAACCTGTTTTAGCCAAAGTTTCATTGATTCTTATGTCATTCTGGTTCTATGGTTATTTTAATCCAAGCTATCTCTGGATCATGTGCAGTAGTATTCTTGTCAATTATCTGTTGTCTCAGCTGCTGCAGCGCAAATGGCTTTTTGCACCTGAGAGAATCTCACTGCTCAAAAAGACTCTGCTTGGTATTGGACTTATCTTTAATCTTGGATTGATCTTTTACTTTAAGTATTATGATTTCTTTGTTGACAATCTGAACAAAGTTTTTTCAGCTGACTTTCAGCTGCGACATGTTGTTCTCCCGCTGGGTATCAGCTTTTTTACTTTTCAGCAGGTTTCTTACATGGTCGATTCCTATCGTGGTGAAACAAAAGAGTATAATTTTGCAGACTATGCATTATTTGTAACATTCTTTCCACAGCTGATCGCCGGACCAATTGTTCTGCATAATGAGGTTCTGCCTCAGTTTGAGGACAAGAACAACTGGAAAGTTAACAGTGACAATATGGCTCATGGGCTTTATATGTTTGCGGCAGGCCTTGTTAAAAAGGCCGTTATCGCAGATACATTAAGTGTGTCTGTCGCATGGGGATACAGCCATCTCGGAAATGATCTTACTTCCATGGAAGCAATTCTGACTATGCTGGCCTATACCTTCCAGATTTATTTTGATTTCAGCGGATATTGCGACATGGCAACCGGGCTTGGATATATGTTTAATATCCATATTCCAATGAACTTTAATTCTCCATATAAGGCTCTGTCAATTGTAGACTTCTGGAAAAGATGGCATCTGACGCTGACCAGATTTCTGCGTACTTATGTATATTTTCCACTTGGGGGAAGTCGTAAGGGAACCATTCGTACCTACTTTAATATTATCATGGTATTCCTTGTAAGCGGACTCTGGCATGGAGCAAACTGGACTTTTATTTTCTGGGGCTTCCTGCATGGAATCGGTAATGCTGTCACCAGAATGTTCAAAAAACAGTGGGAGAGTATGCACGAGGTGATTCAATGGGCAGCCACTTTTCTGTTTGTAAATATCA
>OLNT01002183.1_pt1 | contig 9709 bp, 8 predicted proteins | sample 1672641 | NCBI WGS metagenome assembly OLNT01 (sample SAMEA3136708, study PRJEB25190) | human gut metagenome
GTTTCGCGGTTTGCGATGGGAATCTATGATGGGATGCAGTTGAATCGTACAGTTACGAGGAAAGAAGTGCACTATGACTTTTGCTGATCTGTTCTCCAATGACGCCGAACCGCTGCGCAACCCCGACCAGGGTGCCGGAACCTCCGTGCTGGAACGTCCGGAGACCAAGGAATCGCCGGTGCGCGACGATGGCGGCGACGCCGACCGCTTTGCACACTATGTGTCCAAGGACCGTATCGCGGAATCCCGCGCGACCGGCCGTCCGGTGGTGGCCCTGTGCGGCAAGGTCTGGGTGCCCAAGCACGATCCGTCCAAATACCCCGTCTGTCCTGACTGCAAGCGCATCTACGAGGAAATGACGCGCTGAGCTGCTGCAGGTTATTGCTTGGCTCCCCTCTCTGAGGGGAGCTGTCGTCGTAGACGACTGAGGGGAGTAGCGGGCGCGGGTCCACTAGATTTCCCGGATATGTGACACTGAGGTTGCGTTAGTGTTACATATTCACAAGCGGGGAAAATGGTGGTTTGTGTTTCAGCTGTCGTATATGGATATGTCCATTATGTGGATTTTCGCTGTCGGAATCACGATGTGACCAAAGGATTCGCTATTTTCTGCGGTTTTTGATCACCGATGATCAGCCGTTATAAGTACTCTCTTCATACTTTCGTAACATGTTAGCCACGGGGGGAGGGTAGCAATAGCGCCATATTTGTTGTCTTCGCGAAAAGGAGTGGCATATGGCGTCTTCACAAACGCAAGTTGCCGGCAATGAGGATTCCGCAAGCAAGATATCCCAGACACAGAATGAGCCCATTCAGGACAGCGACTACACCCTGTCTCGTGTTCCGGCCGAGGCCAAGCAGCCGTTCTGGAGGATTCTGGTAATCCGTATCGGCAGCATATGCTGCGTCTCTCAGCTGGTGCTCGGTGCATCCCTCGGCTACGGCATGAGTTTCTGGGGCGCGTTCTGGGCGACAATGCTCGGATCAGTGCTATTGCAGGTGATTAGCTGGGCGCTGGGTACTGCGGCGGCGCGTGAAGGCCTGTCCACCAGTCTGCTGTCCCGTTGGACCGGATTCGGTAAAATGGGTTCCGCCATCTTCGGCGGCGTGATGGCCATTTCCATGGTTGGATGGTTCGGCGTGCAGAACTCGGTGTTCGGCGAAGGCATGGCGAACATTCTTTCGTTCACTGACTTCCTTGGCAAGTTCGAGACCCCCGCGTGGTCCATCGTTACCGGCATTGCCATCACAGTGTTGGTGGTTTTCGGAGTCAAGGCCATCGCCAACTTCGCCACGGTATTTGTGCCGCTGTTCATCGTCGTTGTGCTGTATGCATCCTTCGTGATGTTCCAGTCCAATCCGCTGTCCTCGCTGTTCAACACTCCTGCCCCTGGTCCGGCGCTTTCGCTGGGCGCCGCAACCACCATCGTGGCTGGCGGCTTTATCGCAGGTGCCATCTGCACTCCCGATTACGGTCGATTTTTGCGTAACGGCACCGAGGTGTTCTGGATGACCCTGATCGGCACGTTTGTTGGCGAGCTGGGCATGAACCTATTGGCAGTGCTGTTGGCTCACGCCACTGGTACCAATAACGTGGTCGACATGATGATGGCCACCTCCGGTGTAATCGGCGTACTGATTGTTGTGGCTTCCACCGTCAAGCTCAATGACATCAACCTGTATTCATCATCCCTTGGCCTGTCCACGATGATTAATGCGCTGTTCAACCGTAAGCTCAACCGTGACGCACTTGTCTGGGGCCTGGGCATCGTAGGCACATTCCTGTCCGTAATCGGCATCATCAACTACTTCACTGGCTTCCTGACGTTGTTGGGCGTCGCCATTCCTCCGGTCGCTGGCGTAATGGTCGTCGACTACTACATTCTGCGTCGCGGCCGCAAAGATCTTGAAGCCACCCGAGAAGCGGGCACCCTGCCGGAAAGCGTGGAGAAGTGGAACCCGGTGGCGCTTGCCGTGTGGATTATCGGATTCGCAGTGGGCGAGGTCACCAGCATCTACTCGATTGGCATCCCCGGCCTGAACTCGCTGATTGTTTCCGGCATCCTCTACTGGGTCATCATGGTCGTCTATGCCAAGGTCAAGGGCGTCGAGACCGTGGAGTTCGCCCGCACCAAGCAGGTCCTGTAGGAGGACGGAGCAATGCCGAAGATTACGTTGGCGCAGTTTGAAAGCAAACTGTGTGACCCTCCGGCGAACGTTGTCAAGGCCATCCCCATGATTCGTCAGGCCGGCCTTGACGGTTCGGACATGATCATGTTCCCGGAGATGTTCACTACCGGATACGAACTGAGCATTGTGGGTCCGCGCATCACCGAACTTGCGGAGCCCGTGAACGGCCCGACCATTACCGCATTGCGCGAGGCCGCCAAACAGGCCGGTGTGTATGTGGTGGCTCCCATCGCGCTCTATCACGATGACCTGCCGGGTGTGCCGTTCAATAGCGCCGTGCTTATCGATCGCGAAGGCAACGTGGCGGGTGTCTACGACAAGCAGCATCTGTGGGCTTTGGAGAGGTTCTATTTCCGGGGCGGCAACGGCACTCCCGTGTTCCAAACCGACTTCGGAACCATCGGCATCATGATTTGCTATGACATGGGCTATCCGGAAGTGGCGCGCATGCTTGCCCTGCAAGGGGCTCAGATTGTGCTTTGCCCGTCCGCCTGGTGCGAGCCTGACCATGATGTATGGGACATCAACGTACCTGCACGAGCATTGGAGAACACGGTGTTTCTTTGTGCCGTGAATCGGTACGGCAGGGAGCAGGACCTGTATATGGGCGGCCATAGCAAGGTGTGTGACCCGAGAGGGCGCGTCGTTGCGGAGCTGCCCGACGAGGGCGAAGGCGTGCTGAACGTGGAGATTGACCTCGCCGACGTCGTTTCCAACCGGCAGACCAGCCCGTACCTGCGCGATCGCAGACCGGAGCTATACGGCAAGGTATTGCTGCCCTGATGTGAAGTGTCGGGACCGGATCATTGTTTTCCCATCAAAAGAGGAAGACGATGATCCGGCCCTCGTCTCGTATAAAAACCGTAAATATATCAGTAGTTCAAGGAGTGTGCCATAACCATGACACAGACAACGGCCGTCGCGCCGGCACAGGAGCCGGCTTTCGAATCAGACAGCCTTCATATTCCGGATAGCGACAGGCGCGGATGGTGGTCCATCGCCTGCATCTGGATCGGTAATTCCATCAACGTGTCCACCCTGATGACCGGTGCGGTACTCGGCGCAGGACTGACCTTGTGGGATGCATTCTGGGCCGCATTCATCGGTTTTGGCATCATTCTCGCCTACATGTGTTTCGTGGCCATGGAAGCAACCGACACCGGCCTTCCCACCTCCGCTATGTCCACTGCAGCCTTGGGACGCAAGGGCGGACGCTACATCATCTCAATCATCCTGGGTGTCTCACTGATCGGATGGTTCGGTGTGCAGGCGGCAGTCTGCGGATCCTCATTCTCCCTGATGGTCGGCAAGCTCGGGCTAGACGTTTCGCCGCAAATCTGCTCTATCGTGCTGGGCGCGCTGATGCTCGTCACCGCCATCCTCGGTTTCGACGGCGTCAAGTGGGTCAACTACATCGCGGCTCCTTTGCTGTTCATCATTTGCGCCTATGGCCTGTTTGCCTCCCTGTCCAATACGGGCATGGGCACGTTGACCTCCTACGTGCCCAAGGAAAGCATGGGACTGGTAGCCGGTATCAATATTGCCGTGGGCTTCTTCGCCGTCGGCGGCGCCACTGTGGGCGACTTCACCCGTTACGCGCGTGATCGAAAAGGTGCAGTGCTGTCCAGCATCATCGGCATCTGGCCACCCATGGTCATCCTGCTTATGATGGGTGCGATGCTCTCCGTCGTCAAGCCCGAATCGGGCGGCGATATTTCCCAGATCATGGCATCCATGGGTCTTGCCGGAGCCGCTTTGATTGCTCTTGTGCTATCCACGTGGTCCGTCAACGTGGGCAACGCCTACTCTGCAGGACTCGCTTTCGCCGTCATCGCCGACAAGGGAGATAAGGGCTATCGCGTTTCCACCACCATCGCTGGCATTCTTGGCATTATGCTTGCCGTGGCTGGCATCATGGACTACTTCCAGATGTTCCTGACCGTACTTTCCGCGATGATTCCAGCGCTCGCGGGCTCGATGATCGCAGATTACTGGTTTGTTCGCAAGGCCCGTCCGCAAAACTTCAAGCCACTTGACGGGTTCTCCGTGCCTGGTCTGGTTTCGTTCATCGTGGGATCGATCGTGGCTCTGATTACCGGTGGCACATTTGCTTCGGTGCCGGCACTTGCATTCCTTGACCACCCATTCTTCCTTGGTCCGGTCAATGGCATAGTCGTGTCCATCGTGCTGTATGTGGCCGTGTACAAGCTGATGAAGCTGCCGAGCTTCGACGGTCCCATTCTGTTGACGCGGAAGGGGCAGTGATATGCGTCATCTCGTATCTTCGGACATCCCCGATATCGCACTTGGTTCATCCCTGCTTGGCGCGGGAGGCGGCGGCGACCCCTATGTGGGCGGTCTTATCGCCCGTCAGGCGTTGGACAAAGCCGGCAGCGTCGAACTCTACGATGCCGACGAAGTGCCGGATGAATGGCTGGTCGCCACCATCGGTGGAGTGGGCGCTCCCAGTGTATTGGCGGAAAAAGGCATCAACGGCTGTGAAATCACCAACCTGCTCGCTGCGCAGGAAGAACAGTTGGGGCGCAAGCTCGACGCGATCGTTCTGTCCGAGATCGGTGGCATGAATTCGGTCATCCCCGTGGCCGCCGCTGCTATTGCCGGCATCCCGCTGGTCAATGTGGATGGTATGGGACGCGCGTTCCCCGGCCTGCAGCAGGATTCGTACAACATTGCCGGCGTGCACACCTGGCCTATGGCGTTCGCCGATGAAAAAGGCAACGTGGCCATGCTCACCACCGTCGACAATGATTGGATGGAGAACCTTGGACGTGCCACCGTCGATGCGATGGGCGGCCAGGGTATTGCTCTCGGCCAGTTCATGTCCGGTGAGACGATGAAACGCGCCGCTGTGCGCGACTCCCTGACCAAGGCGAAGTTCATCGGAGAAACCATCCGATCCATCAAACAGATTGCTTCGGATGAGGGATACTCTTCGCCTCGTGCCGCTCTGTTCGACAAGATCGGTGCGGTGGGCCTGATTGAGGCAAAGATCTGCGACGTGACCCGCGAGACCCGCGGTGGCTTCAACTTTGGCCGCGCACAGTTGGATGGTATCCGGGGCTCGCGCGGGCACACCGGAGCCATCGAATTCCAGAATGAAAACCTCATCGCATATCTTGACGGGGAGCCCGTGGCCACGACTCCAGACCTGATCTGTCTGGTCGATTGCGATACGTTCATTCCGGTCACTACCGAGAGTTTGAAGTATGGCAAGCGTGTCATCATGCTGGTTCTTCCGTGCGATCCGGTGTGGCGTACTCAGGCGGGCATCGACCTGGCCGGCCCCCGATGGTTCGGGTACGACCTCGACTACATCCCATACGAGCAGATTCGCTCCGTACTCGCGTAACGTGCCATGCCGGCCGCTGCTGGCCGGGATTGCAACGCAGAACATGTCAATAACAGAAAGGGAATGTGATGAGAACCATCGGTGTCGATGAGATCAACGATATAGCCCTAGGTGCTTCGCTACTGGGAGCAGGTGGAGGAGGAGACCCATATATTGGACGTCTGATGGCCATGCAAGCCGTCAAGGAATGCGGCCCGGTAACGCTGATCGAGCCGGATGAGGTTCCGGATGATGCGTTCATTGCCCCATGCGCCATGATGGGTGCGCCTACCGTAATGACGGAAAAAGGCGGTGGCAAGGACGACTTCGACCGTCTGTTCGACTTGGTCGAACAGTATTCCGGCAAGAAGATATACGCCACTATGCCGATGGAAGCTGGAGGCGTCAACTCGATGTTGCCGATTGCCGCTGCCGCCCGTCGAGGCATCCCGCTGGTGGATGCGGATGGTATGGGCCGTGCCTTTCCTGAGCTGCAGATGGTCACGTTCACCATCGGTGGTGCCTCGGCCACACCGCTTGCTTACAGTGACGAGAAAGGCAACGCCGGCGTAATGAACAACGTGTCCAACAAATGGACCGAGGACATCGCTCGTTCGATTACGAACATCGTCGGCGGACAATTGATGATTTGCCTATACACGATGAGTGCAAAGATGTGCCGTGATTGGGGCGTCTCCGGCATCGTGACCAAATCCGAGCAGCTCGGCAAAGCGATTCGCTCCATTAAGGAAGGGCTTATCGACACCACCACTGAGCAGCGTTTCCTTGAACTCACTGGCGGATGCCGACTATTTAGCGGCAAGGTGATTGATGTCCTGCGCGAAACCCGTGGTGCATTCAACTTCGGCAAAGTGGTGCTTGAGGGCATTGGCTCCGACAAGCAGCATGAAGCTTATGTCGAATACCAGAATGAGAACCTGCAATGCGTGGTGGACGGCGAGACCCTCGCTACGGCTCCCGATCTGATTTGCCTGGTGGACCATGACACCTATATTCCAGTCCCCAACGAAGCCGTGAAATACGGCAAACGAGTTCTTGTGGTCGGCCTACCCTGCGCGCCGCAGTGGCGCAGCGAAGCGGGCTTGGAACTTGTTGGCCCTCGATATTTCGGCATTGACACAGAATACATTCCCGTTGAAGAACGGTCGAAGCGCAAAGGAGAGTGACCATGTATAAGCTAGGAATTGATGTCGGTGGAACGAACACCGATGCCGTGCTGATTGATGAGAGCATGAACGTGGTGGCTGCCGTGAAACAGCACACAACCAAAGATGTATACGGCGGTATTATGAATGCCGTCGATGCGGTACTGGAGGAATCCGGTGTGGATGCCGCGTTGATCAACCAGGCCATGTTGGGCACCACGCAGTGCACAAATGCGATTGTCGAGCGTAAGGGCCTGTCCCCAATCGCCATCTTGCGTATTGGCGCACCTGCCACCGAGGGCATTCCTCCGATGGTGGATTGGGAGGATTCCATTCGGGCTGTGTGCGTCGACTGGATGATCATCGGCGGCGGTTTCGAGTTCAACGGCAAGCGTCTCAACGAGTTCGACGAGGAAGCCTGCCGCGCATTTCTCAACAAAGTAAAGGGCAAGATCAAAGCCTTGGCCATCTCCTGCGTGTTCTCCACCATGCGCAACGATGACGAGGTGCGTGCGGCGCAAATCGCCCATGAGATTCTTGGCGAGGATTTCCCAGTATCCGTTTCCAGCGAAATCGGCTCCATGGGTCTGATCGAGCGCGAAAACGCCACCATCCTCAACGCCGCGTTGACGGAAGTGGCCGAACGATTTACCGATGGCTTTGCGCAAAGCCTGAAAGACAAGGGCATCGTCAACGCTGAGGTATACCTCTCCCAGAATGACGGCACTTTGATGACCCTTGATAATGCACGGCGTTATCCGATTCTCACCATCGCATGTGGCCCCACAAACTCCATTCGTGGTGCCAGCTACCTGACTTGCCGTGATGATGCGATTGTGATTGATGTGGGCGGTACCACTTCCGACTTCGGTGTATTGTCTCACGGATTCCCCCGCGAGAGCGGTGTCGCCGTTGACATCGGTGGCGTACGTACCAACTTCCGTATGCCGGATGTTATCTCCATCGGGTTGGGCGGCGGTTCCATAGTGCGCGAGCATGATGATGGCACGGTCACTGTAGGCCCCGATTCTGTGGGATACCAAATCACCGAAAAGGCGCTTTGCTTCGGCGGCGATGTGGTGACCGCCACCGATATTGCCGATCGTCTTGGCAAGGCGAACGTTGGCGTTCCCTCGCTGACCGCAAGCATCAGCCAGGAAGTTGCCGATAAGGCATATGCAGCGATGCGAGAGATGGTGGAGGACGCCATTGACTCCATGAAGATTTCCAGTGATCCCATCGATGCCATTCTGGTTGGCGGCGGTGCCGTGCTGCTGCCGCACGATTTGGCCGGCACTAAATCTGTGGCTTGCCCGGAGTTCGCCGGTTGCGCCAATGCGATTGGTTCGGCTATCTCCAAGGTCTCCGGCATGTTCGAGAAGCTGGTTGACTATGAGGAGACCGGCCGTGAAGAAGCTCTGGAACACGCTCGCCGGGAGGCCATTGCCGCTGCTGTGCGTGCCGGGGCGGACGAGGCTACTGTGGAGATCATCGACTCCGAGGATGTGCCGCTGGCCTATTATCCGGGCAAGACCAGCCGAATCAGGATCAAGGCCGCTGGCGATCTTCGTATGGCACAGACTGAGAAATAGTGGAGGTTCCGAGATGCTAGTGCGTCAAATGCTTGAGATCTACGATCTGCTGGATACTCCACAGGCCAGTGGAGAGGCGGTCGCAGCGCTATTGCGTGAGCGCGGCGCTCAGGATGTGACCGTCACCGTAGTCGGCGGCAATCAGGGTACCACTGATTGCGTCAAAGTCGTCATTCCCGGTCGTCACGGCAAGTCGGCTGGAGGTGATGCCCCCACATTGGGCATCGTCGGGCGGCTAGGCGGTATTGGTGCACGCCCTGAAATGATTGGTCAAGTCTCCGACGGTGATGGGGCCTTAGCCGCGCTCACGGTGGCGCTTAAGCTTGCCGAGATGCATCATAACGACGACATATTGGAAGGTGATGTAATCATCGGCACCCATGTCTGCCCGGATGCGCCGACCATTCCGCATGAGCCTGTGCCATTCATGGATTCGCCCATAGATATGGCCGCGATGAATGAGCAGGAAGTGGATGCGCGCATGGATGCCGTGTTGTCCATCGACACCACCAAGGGAAACCGTATTATCAACGTTAATGGGTTCGCGATTTCTCCCACAGTGCTCAAAGGCGCCATTCTGCCGGTCAGTAATGACGTGCTGGACATCATGACCCGTACCACGGGCCGTATGCCTCAGGTCTTTGCGTTGAGCCAGCAGGACATCACCCCCTATGGCAATGACCTGTACCATCTCAACAGCATTCTGCAACCGGCCACGGCCACTCAGGCACCGGTGATTGGCGTTGCCATCACCGTGGAACAGGTGGTTGCAGGTTGTGCCACCGGGGCCACTCATGGTGGCGATGTCGAGGAAGCGGCTCGATTCTCGCTGGAGGTGGCGAAATCCTTCACCTCTGGGGCATGCGCGTTTTATGATGCGCAGGCCTATGAGAGACTGGTTGCGTTGTATGGCGGATTCGAGCGCTTCCAGACGCTTGGCAAAGCCTGACGGCGATTTCTGAGATACGGAGTTTCCCTCTCTGAGGGGGAGCTGGCTCGCGCAGCGAGACTGAGGGGGGCAACGAGTTCGCACCCGTTGCCCCTCAGTCGTCTACGATGACAGCTTCCCTCAAAGGAGGGGAGCCAGGACGTTTCTAGCGTGCCGAAATCTCGTCGATGAGCTTGAGCTCCTCGTCGCTGAAGTGGGTGTTCTTCAGCGCGCCGATGTTGTCGAGAATCTGCTGCGGCTTGGAGGCTCCGGTCAGCACGGAGGTCACCTTGCCGTCGTGCAGCAGCCATGCCAGGCTCATCTCGGCCAGCGTCTGGCCGCGTTCGGCGGCCAGATTGTTCAGATCCATGACCTGCTTGTGCAGTTTCTCGGTCAGAGCGGAATCGTTGAGGAATCGCGGATCGTGAGCCATGCGGCTGTCGGCCGGAATGCCGTTGAGATAGCGGTTGGTCAGCAGGCCCTG
>OLNT01002187.1_pt1 | contig 9698 bp, 9 predicted proteins | sample 1672641 | NCBI WGS metagenome assembly OLNT01 (sample SAMEA3136708, study PRJEB25190) | human gut metagenome
GCCTTAACAGCATCCTTCAGAGCCTGGCTAGCTTTGAACTTAGGAGCCTTGCAAGCACTGATCTTCATTGTCTCGCCTGTCTGAGGATTTCTTCCCTCTCTTGCGGATCTTTCAGAAACTTCGAAAGTACCAAATCCAACTAACTGAATCTTCTCACCTTTTTTCAATTCTTCTGCTACTACATCTACAAATGCTTTCAAAGCTTTTTCTGAATCTTTTTTTGACAGCTCAGCTCTCTCTGCGATTGCTGCTACTAATTCTGTTTTATTCATGTATATTTCCTCCTCTTGTCTCTTGGCATCATTATGCTCTAGTCTTATTATACAGTTTTCCATATCCTTGTCAAGGAAATAAAGTCTGAAATCCCTTATTTTATGGGATTTATCGATGTTTTCCACTACCTGTGAAAACCAAATATTTCTTCCAATAGTTTTTCCTTTTCTTTCATTTGTGATACGGACATCTGGAACTTTTCTACATTCTTTACAGATGTCCATGCTTTGTTGGATTTGTAATATGATCCTGCAATCTTCCAGAATTTTTCCGGATAAATAAACCGGGCTTTCAGATATTCCATTTCCCGGTCAGTTACCGGACAGATTGCACTATATGCATTCATCATATGATCAAATAATCTCGCGTCCCATTCATGCTTTTCCATCGTCTTCCTTAGAAAATAATAAAAATCCTCCATCTGCACATGAATACGGAATTTTTCAAAATTCGTTGTCGCGATTCCGTCTGTGCAGATCAGAATATTGTGATAATTATATTCTCCGTGAACCATTACCCTCTCGCGCAGACTGTCTTGATACAGTTCCTCACATCGGGATTCAAGCAGTACCTCCATAGCAATCTCTGCCCACTGATACAAGCCCTCATATTCCTGAAGAAACCGGAGTTCGAACTCATCCTTCGTCCTGCGGCTGCGCACAAAGCTTCTCACCTTACGCAACTCTCTGTTATGACGTTCATATATCTGTTTCAGGCTTTCGTCCTGCATGGTCACACCATCTGTTGGTTCACGCATTAAAAGATGAAGTCTTGCAAGATTCTTTGCTCCCATCATAAGTTCTCTGGTCCTTCTGGCATCACATTCCCTGGCTGAGAACCACCGCTTCACAAGATAGCGTCCGCCTTCTTCTGAGACGGTGACCAGTCCGCCTTCCACATTCGGCTTCAACTGATCAACTCCCCGATATCCGGCTGCAATCAACATTTCCCCTAATTTATATAATGCGTCTGCCCGCTTTTCGGATATTCCTGCCTCTTTAAGCAGGAACAATCCCTCCTCTGCCTCGCAAAAAAATGCACCCCTGACTCTCCGGGTGCTTTTCACATTCAAAGCATAGCGATCCAGTATTTTCAGTTCATATTCCTGCATAACAATCCCCCCGCACCTCACAATCCATTCTTTTCAATGTATGAGGGCAGGGGGATTATTATGACTTTATACTTATAACTCTATCCGCTTCAAAAGCTCTTCTTTCTGATTAAGTTCCGGATGTTCCAGCACCAGATCCAGAAAATGTTCCAGCATCTGACCAATCTCTTTTCCCGGTTTCATTCCGGCAGCGATCAAATCTTTACCTGTCACTGCCAGCGTCTTTAACGACACGCATTCCTTTCTCTCCATAATCTCATGATAGAGTTTTTCCACGCCGTCAATATCAGCAACTTTTTCCTTGCGCTGATACATACTCTGTGCCGCCACGTCCGCACGGCGCACCTCCAGATAAAGTGGGAACAGATCTTCTCCAATCTCATGAACCGCACGGCGCACATGTGCAGGAGTCACAGGCATCCTGTGATCATGATAACGCACCAGCTTCGTCACCTTACGGATCGTATCATTATCGAATTTCAGCCGATGCAGAATCTCATTGGCCAGCTCACTGCTCTTCTCTGGATGTCCCTTAAAATGCGCAACTCCATCTGCATCCATCGTCTTCATATATGGCTTACCTATATCATGGAGAAGCATCGTCAGACGTAAAATCCGATCCGGTCTTACCTCCAGCAGTGTATGCAGGATATGCTCGCCCACTGTATACATATGATGAACAGTCTCCTGCGTTGTCTCCATGGCGAGGTCAAATTCCGGCAAAAATTCTTTTGTAATGCCAAGCTTCCATGCCTCCCGCAGCAGATCCGGTCTTGACGAAGTCAATGTCTTCACCAGTTCTACCTGAATCCGTTCTGCACTGATCTTCCTGAGCGTCGGTGCCAGCAGCCGCATGCCTTCTCTGGTCTTCAAACCCAAGCTGTGCCGCGAAACGGATTCCCCGCAAGATACGAAGTGCATCTTCTGAAAATCTCGCCTGCGCATTGCCTACACATCGGATGATGCCTGCTTTCAGATCATCCATACCGCCAAAGATATCTACAAGCCCCTCTTTTTCATTGTACGCCATCGCATTAATAGTAAAATCCCGGCGCAGCAGATCCTCTTGCAGATTGCGGACAAATATAACTTCTTTCGGATGACGGCTGTCTTCGTACTTGCCATCCACACGATAGGTTGTCACTTCAAAGCCTTCGTGATCGAGAAGCACCGTGATTGTTCCATGCTCGATCCCTGTATCAAATGTATGTGGAAATAATGCCTTTGTTTCCTCCGGCATCGCAGATGTCGTGATATCCCAATCCATTGGTTCCCTTCCGAGGAACGAATCCCTCACACATCCACCTACCGCATACGCTTCATAACCATGTTCCTGAAGTGTATGAATGATCTTATTTACTTTTTCAGGGATCTGTATTTCAACCATGTAACTTTTCCTCTCATTTCATCATGTTTATTTCATTATAAAAGAAAAAGGCTGTTTTTTCAAACAGCCCTTTTCCCATAACATATCTTTGAATACGTTTTAGTATGATTTGCCCCAGTATGCCATGTGTTTCGCTGGCTTACCACACCAGATACATTTGTCAGATACAAATTCTTCGTCTTCGATCAGACATCTGGTAGCTGCTCCGCCGGTTACATACTTCACTTCGCCTTCACATTCCGGATCTCCACACCAGCATGCCTTTACAAATCCACGTTTCTTAGTAAATTCTTCCTTCATCTCATCCAGACTGGTTGCTGTGTAAATATGAGTATCCAGGAAGTCTTTCGCTCTGTTATACATATCATTCTGGATAGTTTCCAGAATCTCACGCAATTTCACTGCGATCTCATCCATAGATACTACGATCTTCTCACGGTTATCACGACGTACAACTACAACCTGATTATTTTCAATATCCTTCGGTCCGATCTCGATACGTGTCGGGATACCAAGCATCTCCTGCTCAGAGAATTTCCATCCCGGACTCTTCTCAGAATCATCGATCTTCACTCTGTATCCGGCTTTCTTAAGTTCAGCAAACAGTTCATTTGCTTTGTCAAGCACGCCTTCCTTGTGCTGAGCAATCGGAATCACACGACATTCAACCGGTGCAAGATGCGGTGGTAATACAAGACCATCATCATCACCATGTACCATGATCAGCGCTCCGATACTTCTTGTGGATAATCCCCAGGAAGTCTCATATACACTGTGCAGCTGGTTATTCTTATCTACGTATTTAATATCAAATGCATCCGGGAATCCGTTACCGAAGAAATGGCTGGTAGCAGACTGCAGTGCCTTACCATCATGCATCAGTGCTTCTACTGTATAAGTATCCTGTGCTCCGGCAAATTTCTCATGCTCTGCTTTTCTTCCTGATACATAAGGAATAGCCATAGTTTCTTTATAAAAGTCTTCGTATACATGCCACATCTGAATGGTACGTTCTTCTGCTTCTTCATATGTTGCATGAATGGTATGTCCTTCCTGCCACAGGAACTCTCTGGAACGAAGGAATGGTCTTGTAGTCTTCTCCCAACGAAGAACGGAATTCCACTGATTCCATACCTTTGGAAGGTCTCTGTAAGACTTTACAGTTCTTGCCCACAGATCACAGAACAGAGTCTCTGATGTAGGACGAATACAAAGTCTCTCCTGAAGTCTCTCCATTCCACCGTGAGTTACCCATGCTACTTCCGGTGCAAATCCTTCAATATGATCTGCTTCTTTCTCTAATAATGATTCTGGAATCAACATTGGCAATGATACATTCTCTACACCAGTCTCTTTGAATCTTCTGTCAAGATCTGACTGAATCAGCTCCCAGATCGCATATCCGTTCGGCAGATAATTCAGACATCCCTTTACACTAGAGTAATCACAAAGCTCTGCCTCGCGTACTACATCTGTGTACCACTGTGCAAAATTCTCTTCTCTCGAAGTAATGTTCTTTACCATTTTTTCCTTAGCCATATCTCTTCTCCTTTTCTTTCTTCGCAGAGCCCTTGCTCCACTGCTTGTTGAGGGGGATTCCTTCGTGACTTTTGTTATTTGTTACATAACATAGAATGTGCCTCGGCACATTCTGGCGCCTGCAACGGCCGCTTGCGGCATCTACATTATACGTCGCAGTGCGCATCTCAGGCGAAGCGTTTTTATTTATCATGAAAGGGAAAACCTTTCTTGATAAATAAAAACAAACGCCGAACACTTCTGTCCCCGCTAAGGGACCGAAATATTCGGCGGTACCACCCTAATTAACTGCATATGTAATTGCAGTTCTCTCTTCACATCGTTAACGCCAATGCATACGCTGTACTTTCATACAGAGGCTCCAAGGCAGGTTCACCGTCTCTCGGTTCGGAGATCTCTCAGCTAACAATCTCTTCTCTGTGGAACGTCCTCACGATTACTAGTCCTTTTCAACACCAACTCTGCTTTCTGTAACTATCATTACCGGCAGATATTTTCATTAAACGTAATTTTAATAGAAAGACAGATGTTTGTCAAGGGGTGAAGTGAGGATTAAATTCCAAGTTCTACTCTGGTTTATGGAATAGATATTACCCCCACTCCAATTCCGATACTCCCGCCCGATAAGAGATAATTTTTTGCATTGCGCTGAAGTGTAGTTTCTTCTGGGTATTCTGCTTTGTTGCTTTTCCATGTCTTAAAAATGCGTTCCTCCGCTTGCGGAAACTTATAATGTTCCTGCACAATCTGAAACAACTCCTGGAATCTAATGATATTACTGGTCTCTGGCAAAACCTCTTTTAGTTTAGGACTTAACAGCCAAGACTCACATACCATTGCGGTATATCCCTGACCAAAAAACTTTTGCGCAGTTCTCATGGAATCTACACAAGTCATATAATCCAGCTTTTCGCCCGCTGGTATATGCACATTCAACACTTTTTCGCCTATATTCAAATGAAACAAATCACTTTCTTCATCGTTTTTTATAACCATCGGCTCATACTGTAATCTTCCAATCCGGTATAATTCCATACGAATAGATTTGGCTAGCCATTCCACTTCCTCTAACCCATATATTCCATATTTGCAATAACATTCCTGACACCATATTGTAATATCTCTAAACGTATCATAATATATGTCTTCAAAAATATTTGCATTCAAATATTTCTCATATAGCTCACCGGACATCTTTACATAGAATGATAAAATCCACTGTTTTGAATCTTCTTTTTCCTTCCACTTTTCTAAAAAAAGCGAGAAGTTATCTTTAAACATCTCTTTCCAGCTTAAGTACTCATCCTCTTCCATCTCATAATCCAACACGATTCTTTGAGCCTTTTCCGGAAGTTCAATTCCTCTCATGAGTTCCTGTATCGTCATATGTTTATCCTTTCACAGAACCGTTTACCATTCCTGAAATCAAATATTTTCTAAAAATAATAGCTGCTAATGCCGGCGGAATCAATGACACAATTCCTGCGGCTGCAATTAATCCATACTCTACACTGTCTTTCGTCACAAATTCAGAAATCACAATTGCCATAGGCTTTGTTTCCATGGATGATGCTAAAATAAGTGGAATCTGAAATTGACTCCATGTATTTAAAAACATAATAAGTGACACTGACAAAACAATTGGATATGACAATGGCAAAATTACTCTTACAAATGCTGAAATCTCCCCACATCCGTCAATCTTAGCCGCCTCCTCCAGTTCTTTTGGAATCGTAGACAGATAATTGGTAATCATCCATGTTGCCATCGGAAGATATGCGCTTACATATACTGCACTAAGCCAAAATATATTATCCAGCAGCTTTCCTGCTGAGAACATCCTGTACAAAGGAATAATCGTTGCCATTACCGGAATAACCATCGTAATCAAAAGTGTATTCTTAATCAGCTTTCGTCCTGGAAACTCCATTCTGCTCAATGCATAAGCACTCATCATTGAAACTGGCATTCCTATGCATATTGTTATCACTACGGCTCTCATGGAATTCTTTAATCCGGTAAAATACGTCACACTTCTTCTTCCGCCAGAAAGCAAATTTTTGAAATTATCCCACGTAATATGATCCGGTACTAACTTTGCTGAAGGAGCAAACATTGCCGCTTTCGATGTAACTGCCATGATGAACGTCCATACAAAAGGGCCTAATGTAAATATCAAAAAGAGAATCGTTGCAATCACATAACCTGCTTTTTTTGCATATTTCATTAATAATCCACCTCCTTGTTTAAGTTACGAAGGTAAAAGATTCCCAATATCATAGCAAAAAATAGTACAATATATGTCATAGCACTTCCTTTTCCAAAATTCAAAAAAGTAAATGTGGTCAGATAACTGTCCATCAATATATTTTTTCCAAGGTCACTATATCCCGATAACGCTACAATCTCATCAAATACATTGATTGCCGTTACAGATGTTGAAGTAATTCCCAATGCAAGGAACGGTTTCATCAGCGGCAACGTAATATATCTGAAAATATGCTTTCCTGTTCCACCATCAATCTTAGCTGCCTCATATATCTCCGATGGAATAGACTGCCGTCCTGCCAAACACACTAACGCCATAAACGGGACACTCCTCCAGACAACCACCACTGATATCACAATCAAAAGTGTCCACCTGGATGCCAGAAATTGTATCGGAGCATCAATTATTCCTATTCCAATAAGAAGCTTATTTAAAAATCCATATCCTGAAAAGAATACAAATTTCCAAAGCACCCCATTCACAAAAGGCGGTAATGCCCATGGCATAATAGCCATTGCAAGTAATACACCCGCACACTTAACATTCATATTCAGATACAATGAAATCAAATATCCGATAATTACTGTAAAAACAATTACAAATACGAGAATAAATATTGTATTCTGCATACTGTATTTGAAAGAATCTGATTTCAAAATATTAATATAATTCTTTAATCCAATATAGTGAATATCTCCCGGTGCAGTTAATTTCCAATGTTTTAAACTATATGAAAATGTTGTAATAATTGGATAAAATACTAATACACCCATGATTAATATCATGGGTGCAAGTAAAAGATATGGTAAAATCTTTTTTTTCATGTTCTTTTCCTATATGCTTATTCGTTCAGCAGTTCCTCTAATCCAGCTTCCATTGCCTCAAATGCCTCTTCTGGTGTATATTCACCGAGTGCCATTTTATTAATTGCATTATACATCGCACTACTCATTTCAGCATAGTATGCAGGCACTCCATTTGGAAATGGTGATTCAATCTTTTCAGCTTCTTCTAACATTGCTCCTGCGTTGGCAATTGTTCCATCCTCAACCAGTGCTTTCAATACTGAATTACGTGTTGGCAGACTTCCCAAAGTTTCATTAAGTTCTTTCTGCATATCCGCAGATGTATACCACTCTATGAACTTCTGAGCGGCTTCTTTATGCTCAGATGCTGCTGTTACACCAAGTGCCTCTGGCAATGCCATAGTCTTAGTTGCTTTACCATCTTTGCCAGGTGCCAGAATAGGTTCCACCTGACCTACAACTGCTGACTCATCTTCATTCTGTGTCTTAGAAACAAACATAGTTGGTCCTACAAGGAAACTTGCAGTACCACTGCAGATTCTCATATATGCTTCCATTCCAGATGCCGTCTTATCCTCTGGTGCAACCAAGTCTGCATCTAATACTTCCTGATAATAGTTCAATGCATCCATTACAGATTCCTTGTTAAATGTACCATCTTCATTCCAAACAACACCATTCATCTGGAATGCAGTCCACATCAGTCCTGTAGCAGCTTTCTCTTCGGCATTCATAGACATTGCCAGTGGGTACTGCACACCTGACTCTTTCAACTTCTTAGCATCTTCCAGAACATCTGCGTAAGTCTGTGGCTCCTCTGTAATGCCAGCCTCTTCAAACTGTTTTGTATTGTAATAAGCAATACGATAATCATTTGAATACGGTACAGCGAGAATCTCATCATCAACTGTAAAAGTATCCAATGTCAGGAAATCTTTTTTATCTTCATCTGACATCTTGATAGGCTCCAGCCAGCCAGCTGACTTGAACTCTCCTACCCATGACCAGTCTACCTCTACAACATCAGCAGATCCACCATCAGCAGTTGCTAATTTTTCACGAATATCATCCCAGCCAACCTCTGCAACCTCTACATTGATACCAGTTTCCTCCGTAAATGCATCCAACTGCTCATCCGATGGAATTGCCCAATCCGGAGCCATGAATGTGATTGTTTCTCCATCTTTGGAATCTCCGCCTTTATCAGAGGATTCTCCCTTCGATCCACATCCTGCCAACATAGCTGTAGTCATTGCTCCGATGAGCAACATACTTACTATTCTCTTTTTCATCTCTTTCTCCTTTGTGTTAATACTTATCAGTAACTGGTTTTATTTTATCAACCAGACAAAATTCACGCAAATTGAATATTTCAATGAACAAACATATATATAGATTTTCTCTATAGATCTATCCTTTCCGTACTGCATCCATTAAAAATCTCACCTGTCTTGCTTCTGTGGTTTCTGGAATATCACATCCCGGTGCAACGATATAGCCTTTATCAGCCTTGCTTCCGATATCCATACACCTTTTCGTTGCTTTAAAAATCTCTTCTTTCGTTCCATTCAAAATAACACTAACAGGATCCACATTGCCCGCTATCGGAATATATGCACCTAATTCTTCTACTGCACGCTCCAGATCAATCGTATTATCCAGACTCAATTCATTTAACGGATACTGTCTCAAATATTCCCATATTGCATATGTCTTGCCACACATATGCAGCGATACTTTATAACCGGTCTTTTTCTGTGCATATTCCGTCAATTCTTTCGTATATGGAAACACATACTCCTTATACATTCGTGGCCCGATCAGGGCCGGATTAGCAACCGGATCCGCCATAGCAATCCCATAGCCATATTCTGCTGCAAGATCTATACAGCTTTTCTGACTATCCGTAATCATACGCAGTAAACTGTGCACCGATTCTTGTTCCTTTCTGCAATCCCGAAGCAATAACTCTATCCCTCTTAAGATAGACGCAATCGTAAACGGTCCGCCAATGCTCATCTCCAACGGCACAATATCCCCCAGGCTATCCATCAGCATGTCTGCTTCTTCTTCAAATGTTTTCATTCTATCATTCTGCTTTGCCCTGACTGGTTCCATGCTATTTAAGATATCCCAGCTTTCTATCATTGCCCTTTCTGCAAATGGCACTCCCAGTTCCGGATATCCAAATTCAGCCCCAAGTGCCTCTGAGATTCCCCGCGTATTAGGACCAATTACAATACGGTCATAACCAAACATCTGAAATACTTTCAGTTCTGCTTCCGCCATTTTTTCTGGATTATGTGAAAAATC
>OLNT01002190.1_pt1 | contig 9690 bp, 9 predicted proteins | sample 1672641 | NCBI WGS metagenome assembly OLNT01 (sample SAMEA3136708, study PRJEB25190) | human gut metagenome
GCTTGGATGCAGGTGCGGTCATGGACATTCCTCTCTTGTAGGCGCGGCGGCGATGTTGCCGCGTAGTTGTCTAGAGGATATGGCATGGGAATACAACAGCGCAACGGAAATCGGCGGACAGCAGGTAGCGGCAGGTGGATGGGGCAGGGCGGCCCGTCGGTTTGTCTCAATCTGTAACAGTTACGCGGCAAAACTGGGTCTTACTGTTACAGATCGAGACAAACCAAACCCGCCTGCTAGAAAATCTCAATCTATAACAACAACTCGGCAAAATCCGTCCCTCGTGTTACAGATTTAGACAAACACGACCCAACCCACCGGTATATCTCGATCTGTAACACCTAGCCGCCCAAATCGGGTCTAGATGTTACAGATCGAGATTTTGTTTGAGAGGCCGAGAATTGGACCGAAAACACGGTCCCGAAATAACAAAAAAGCTCGCCGGCTAGGCCGACGAGCTGCAAGTTCTTGGTCGCGGGGGCAGGATTTGAACCTACGACCTCCGGGCACCCTTTTCAAATTTTAGTTTCCCGAGGTCACGCACCGTATCATCCCAGCTCAAACCCTATTTTTCGACCAAAACAGTGTCACTCGGTATCACGTAAAATCACGGAAAATCACGCTCATACATATTACCATACAGATTACCTCGAACCCCTAGGTCGTACGGAGCATGTCCACCAAAACGGAGACGTTGGTCGTATCCGTATAGTAGCTGCGATTCACCTCGGGGCTGTGCCCGAAATACGCCGAGCGAATCAAATCGGGAACGCCTTTCTGCATCCACTCGGTGTTGAGGGTCGCGCGCCAGACATGGGTCGAAACCTTATCGAGAAGGGGTATGTCCAAGGCGTCTGCCAACTCGTGATAGAGCTTCTTAATGGCATGCTGCGCGTTGTTGATGTCCCACGCGCTGCCAGGAGCCGCGGGGGCGGGGAACAGCAGCGCGCCCGGTTCGGCCCCCGCTCTTTCCAGCCGCGCCCTCATGCGCTCGGCAACGCGCTCGTCAAGGATGGGGATGGTACGCCCGCGATGGGTCTTTGACACCTCGGTCGTCACGGTGACACTAAGCAAGCCGTCCTTGTCCTCAACGTTCGCGCGGCTGAGCAGTCTCGCCTCGTTGATGCGAAGCCCCGTCACTGCCTGCAGCAGCGTGATCTCAACGACAGCGCGGCGCAGATTGCGCACATCCTCAACGGTATAGCGCCCTCTTTTCGGCGGATTTACATCATTGGGGTCAATCGCAAGCAGGTATTCGAGCACGCGCCCGCGCTCCTCCGGCGTGAGCGCCTGTCCGCCCGGAGCCTTGTTTGTCATGCGGCACTCAGGCAGGCGCGGCCTGAAGCTCTTGAGGGGGTTGTGGACGATTACCTCGTCGCGCACCAAAGGCTCAAGAACATATTTGCTCACCGTCTTTTGGCAATGCTTGGCGGTAGAGGTGCCGTGGCGCCTTGCCATCCCCTCCAAGATGCCTTCGAGGTTGCGCGGGCGAACCGCGTCCGCGATGCGAAAGCCCCCAAACGCCTCCGCCGCGAGATTGAGCACGTGGCAGTATTTATCCCGTGTTCGGGGTCGCAAGATGGAATCATCGGTGCGCTCGATTCCGGGGATTACCTCTTTGCGGATATAGTCACGCATGCTCGACGAGCCCTTCCAAGGAGTGCTGCCCCCGCCTGTTGCGAGAATTTCCTCAGCTTGGGCATGAGCGCGGCGGCGCAGCTCGCCTTTGGTGCACTTCCCCTTGGTCGTCTTCTTGATGAGACGCCCGTTCAGCAAGCGCATGCTCCACTGCATGCGATAGCCACCGTCGGGCGTCGGCGTAATCTTTGCGCGGTCAATGCTTGTCTCTCCAAGCTCAAGGGCGACGCGGGACATGTTTTACCTCCCTTCCTTTGCGTCGCCTATCGGCGAGCATCTCCGCTCGCCTTTACCTGATGTTCGACAATCCAGTCCTGCACGTCGCTCAGGCGATACATCACAGGGGAGCGCTTCTTGCCCAGGCGAATGTACGCAGGCCCTCGACCCTTGCAGCGCCAGTTCGCGAGCGTGCGAGAGCTGATGCCCAGCACGAATGCGGCCTCTTTTGAGTCGATGAGAAAAATGCAATCGGTTTCGTTTGTAGCCATGACTGCCTCCTGGCAACAGGCACAGCCGCAATAGCGGCGTGCATCCTGGCCAGAAGGCGCTCCCATCGGATGCGATACGCACATCCGCGCTTCCTGACATGCGGGAATCGGCGAAACCCAATTCGCGCGTCCCGCGAGCCGACCTGCAGCGGTCTTTTGGCCTTGCCCAGCCCGAGCAGGGGTTTGGTGCATCGGACATGGCGTGGGGAGGCTCTGTTTCCCCGAGGCAGTCTCTTAAGGCGTCATGGGAGACGCCACCTGCATCCAGTGGTTAGCGCTTCGAGGAGACGGAAGCGCCAGAGCACGAGGCCTCAAACGGCCTGATGACATCTTACCCCGCTGTGCCATTCTTGCCAAACGGGGAAAATGGCGCTTGTTTTTAGGCGCATCGTCCGGGAAGACCGATGCTGAGGGCAACGAGAGGGACGCGCCCGTTTTCACGCCGCGTTTTTCGGAAAACAGTTCCATAAAGTCACCATAAGCGGCAGGGCAAGCCCCGCACTTGCAACGCACGCTCGCACGCGCCTCATCCCGTCGTTGCATGATCGGGGCGACGCCGTTGCGGCCTCGCGGCAGTCTTGCGGCAGGGCTTTTCAGGCCCGAACTGCCATCCAAAACCCCCGCCCGCAGGCTCGCAAGGCGGGACTGGCAACCCTGGCAGTCCCTCCCGCCACCGCAAAACGGGTAGTGGTGGAAGAAGGCGTACACGAAAAGGCAGGGGACGGTTTTACCTGTGTCCATGTACTATTTAGGCTGCCAGGGCTGCCAGCGCCCTCTCAGCCCCCATCGCCGCAGAAGGAAGGGCGGCAGGAAGTCGCCGCGCCGGCCCCTGCCGCGCACCTGCCAGACCTGCCGTGCGCCACCTTCTCCGCCGCGGCGTCCTCGCTTCACGAAAACAGCACACCGACTTTCCGCTCATTTACGAACAGAAAGCCCTTCTACCTGCGCTTTTGCAGAAAACGAGGTCTTCTCAGTCACCGAATGTCACGGTAAAACATTCTAAAAACACCGCGAAAGATACGGAGGAGAAGCCATGGGACAGACGTATAACGAGCTTATAAGAACCGTGACCGAAGACTATCTTGGGGGCGTCGATGTGGACAGCGACCCGTCTCCAGAAACCATTGAGAATGAGCTGCTCCAAGCCACCAACAACGCCATTCAGGAGTACAACCTCGGCCCTCGTGACCCCAATGCCCCTATCGGCGCAAAGCCGAAGGACGCTTACCCCGACCAGAAACCGCCTGGCGAGCGCCTCAGGAAGCTCAAGGAGCTTCTGCCCCTCCAGATTGCGCTTGCCATCAAGGAGGTCCACCATGCCAAGCTCATCTGCTGGGCGGCAGACGAGGGGGACGGAAACTACGACGTGGGCGTGTACCAGTCGGAGGGGGACGCCAAGGGCGTCTACGACACCAGAAGCGACAACCTCACGCGACTTATCCGCCGCTATGACGCAACGATCAGCAAACGCAACGTCGATGAGGTCGTTGCGATCTTGCGCGCGGTGTGCGAGGTGGTGTCCCCCTGCACCAACCCCGACCTCGTCGCCGTGAACAACGGCCTGTACGACTATGGCAACAAGATTCTCATGGACTTCGACCCCGAGCTGGTGTTCACCTCCAAAATCGGGACGGACTTCGTGGAAGACGCCCCCAATCCCGTCATCCGCAACAACGAGGACGGCACCGACTGGGACGTGGTGACGTGGATGGACGAGCTTTCCGACGACCCCGAGGTCGTGGAGCTTCTTTGGCAGGTTCTCGGTGCGGTCGTGCGCCCCAACGTCGACTGGAACAAGAGCGCGTGGCTGTACTCGACCCTCGGCAACAACGGCAAGGGGACGTTTTGCACCCTCGCCCGCAACCTCTGCGGCAAGGGGGCGTGGGCGTCCATCCCCATCAAGGCGTTCGGGGACGACTTCAAGCTCGAATCCCTCACGCGCGTCTCCGCCATCATCACCGACGAGAACGACACGGGCACCTACCTGGACGATGCGGCGGCGCTCAAGTCCATCATCACGGGAGACCCGTTCTTGATGAACCGCAAGTTCAAAGACCCGCGCTCGGTGAAGTTCCGGGGCTTCATGATTCAGTGCATCAACTCGCTGCCGAAGCTTCGCGACAAGTCGGAGTCTCTGTACCGCCGCCTTCTGGTGATTCCCTTCGAGAAGCGCTTCGAGGGCTGCGAGCGCAAGTACATCAAGGGCGACTACCTGAACCGACCCGAAGTCCTCGAATACGTACTCCACCGCATCCTCGCAAAGACCGATTACTACGAGCTTGACGCGCCCGGGGCGACGCGCAGGCTCCTTGCCGAGTATCGCGAGGTGAACGACCCCGTGCGCCAGTTCCTCGACGACATCCTGCCGCAAGTCGCTTGGGATTTGCTCCCCTGGCAGTTCCTCCACGACCTGTACCGTCACTGGTCGCGGCGCAACAACCCCTCGGGAAGGGTTCAGTCCAAGCAGGTCTTCGTCAAGGAGGTCAAGGCGCTCCTGCCCCAGCACGGCATTGGATGGAGCTCCACCCAAAACCCCGTCCGCGCCCCCTCAAAGATGGGCTGGTCCGAACCGCTCATCTTGGAGTACGAAGTGACCGAGTGGATGGACAGAGCCTATCGCGGCTCCGACCCCGACCGCGCGTGCATGCCCGCCAGCATAAAGGAGCGATACGAGGGGCTGGTGCGAGACGTCCCGCAAGGCGAGCCGTAAGTCAACCCGCAGCCCGCTGAGCCTCATGATGCGGACCGCCGCGAAAGCGAAGCGATCTGCCCCGCACCGCAGGGGTAGTCGCTTCGATCACGGCGGCATCCACTGTCTCGATAGGGACGGACGGCTTTTCGCCTCCGTCCCTTTTCATGTGGCGCTCCGCCGGCACCCAAGCCCGCTGGCGTACGTCCTGAGACGGCATCTGCGAGCGCCTTGCGCTCGCAGCGTTTGCGACCCTAAGGTCGCATCGAGGGGGACTGTCGGCTATGCCGACCGCAGCGCACGCTGCGTCAGTCCCCCTTATGCCCTTTTGCCTTTTTTGCCCCCGAAACGTATAGCGGAGGGAGCCAAGGCGATTTCTCCTGATATATGGCGCGAAGCGCTGTAGAAAATACGTTAGTTTTTAGGGGTTGAATTTGTCGAAAATTGCGACAGTTGTAGAAAGCGCTTCGGCAAGCCCCATAAACGGGGCAATCTTCTCGGAGTTTTTCTACAAGTTCAGGCGTAAAGTGACGACGTGTAGAAAGTGCGTCTTGAGTGTCCGCGAAGCAAAAAAATAAAGGGCGCAGCGATTGTTTTCGCTGCGCCCTTCGGCGTCTTTTCAGTCGTAGATTATCGGAGCGGGCACGAGCTGCCAAGCTGTGCCTAGATGATTTACCCCAAGGACGTACAGGTCAAGCTCCTCGTCGTAGAACACCGGCTCGCCCGTGTGCTCCATGACAAACGACGGGGCCTGTATGATGTACCACTGGAAAATCTCCTCCCACGGTGCCCAGTCCCCGCTCACAAGCTCAAGCGGGCGTTTTGCCATCTCGTTTGCGAGCACCATGTTCCCGCACGTCTCGGCGAGGTCGGCGTAGGTCTTGATGCCGTAGTCACTCATCGCCCTTCCCCTCCGCTTCCCGCTCCTCGGTTCGCTTGAGGCATTCCGCCACGCAGTAGCGCATGGTGCGCAGGGTCTCGCAGTCGATGCTCTCCGCGAGGATGTCCCCGTCGAGGACGACCTCGCCCAGAGCGTTCACGAACCGCCACTCCATCACGTTGTCGATGCGCTTGAGCACGTCCTTCAGGGTGCCGCCGTCGCGCATGGGGGCGTTGCCGTCCACCTTCGCCATGCGCTCAAGCTCCTTGGCCTTCGCCGAGCAGATGCGGGCGGTGCGCCTGAGCACCTGCGCCCTCCACATGGCCTCCTCCTGGGGGCTGTTGGGTTCAAGACGCTCCTTGTCCATCGTGTACCTCCTTGTCTCCGTTTCAGAGGCACCCGACGCCGCGGGCGTCTTTCACGCATGCCCATCCAAAGCCCAGCGAAAGACCTTCGAAAGACCTCCGCAGGGGCTCTGTTCGGGCAGGGGCGCGAAAAGGTCTCAGAACAGCCCGCCGAAAGACCTCGAAAAGCCCTTCAAAGGTCGGTGCGCCGTCGCTGATCCTATTTCGCGGTATTCCGGAGCATCTGGGCAAAAAACAAGGGGAGCACCCGTTATACGGATACTCCCCTTGTTCGGGAAACGGACACCTGCACGCGACCTGAAGGGAGCGCGCGGGTCTGTGAGGGCTATGCCCGAACACAGCACGTGCCGTGACGGGCTACTGACGAGCACCGCACGAACTGCAATACACGTAGTCCACGTAGGTTTCGGTCGTGTAGGAACCGTGGTCCTCCTTATGGGAACCAGTCTGAACCGTCTGGTTCTCGTAGACAGGCTCGGTGTGATAGTTACCCATATAGCCCTGCTTAACAAGTGCTACGGCGTGTGCTTTGGCATCGCTAAGGCTGGTTGTGGCGTAACCGTCTTCAGGGAATACCCAGCGAGTTCCAGTCTGAACCTGCTGAGTGCCGTAGTCGGGCACGTCGACCCAGTTGCTCACCCAGACCTGACGGGTAGCCGTGTGGTTCACCCAAGTGTGCGTGTGGGCAGGCTTGGAAGGCTGGCTGGATTGAGAAGGCTTGCTAGAGTTACCAGCGTTGTTGGAACCAGAGTTCGAGGAGCCAGCGTTGGAAGGCTGGGAACCAGAGTTGCTGTCGGCCTTGGCGTTGTTGTCATTCTTGGCAGACGGGGTCGTCTGGGCAGGCTTGTCGTTGACATCGACGTCCTTGTCGGCGTCAGTCGCCTCCTGCTTGGTCTTGTCGCTCGCGTTCGGGTTCTTGGCGACGTTGCCGTCGAGCTTGTCGAGGATGCCGGTACCGGCATCGCCCTTCAAGGACTCGTCGCCCTTCTCGATGGCGTCCTTGGTCTTGTTGACGATGTCCGCGAGCATATCGTCGGTGACCTTGTCGGCGGGAATCTGCGCCATAGGGCAGTTGACGGCGGGTACGGTCTTCGCGTCGGCGTCGACGGTGATGTCGACGGGAGCGCCCGTGTCGTAGATGTCGAAGGCGGAACCGTCGGAGTTGACGGGGCTGACGAAGCTCACGGTGTAGTCGCCCTCGGCGAGTTCGACCGTGGAAGTGCCCTTGTTGCCGTCGGCATCAGGGGTCACCGCGTGGTAGAAGTCCACGTCGTTGCCCTCGATATGGGCGATGGCGGGCGTGGAGTTCTCGTCCCAGCCGTGGTCGGCCGTGACGCTGAGGGTCACATCGACGGTTCTTGACTCCTGCTGTTCTGGTTGTTGCTCGGACGTTGCGAACGCCCCACTTGCCACGGCTATCGCAACAACGATCGCAACAACGATCGCAACGGCTATCGCTGCGGCTTGGGGCTTATGCGAGCGCGCCCACTGGGATAATCCGTTCATTATCCATCCCCTTTTCTTTCATGGTGGTTTCGAGTTACCTCGTTATGTCAACCGCGTCATTACTTAGCGCTTTCCCATCGCGCGAGCCATCCAGTCGAGGTTGCCGCTCGCACTGGCGGTGTTCGCGTTTATCTGCTGGGCCTGATTGAGAATCTGCCCCTGCATGAACAGGTTGCCTATTTGCAGCATGTTGCCGATTCTTTGCTGGTTGAGAATCTGCTGCTGCCCAGCTTCCATGCGGCGCTGGTGCATCTCGGTCTCGTAGAGGTTGACCATCTCCTGTACGGTGGTGGCGCGATGGTTGCGCACGGCAGCAAGGAAGAAATCCACGGCTTCGATGCTGTCGTAATCCATGGGGTACCACGGGGCGACCTGCGAAGCCCATTGCTGCTGTACGGCGAAAATCTCCTGCTTGGTTTGCTCGATGCTCTGGGCTAGGGCTTGGTTGTTGGCTTCAACTTGTTGGTTGCTTTGGTCAATCGCGGCATTTTTCTGGGAGCGGCTTTTGTCCGCCGTCTTCGCTATGACCTTGTATAGAATCGCACCGATGATAGCTGAGACGATGAGGTTCACGATATTCCAAACCTCCAATTGAAGCTCCGGGCCTCCCATCGAGAAGAACGGAAGGGTGGGGAGATACGTTATCACCTTAAGTGGCGTGCTCGTGATAAGCGTGAACGCGATAAGGAAGCCCCCGATTGCATAGAGAACAGGGTGCCTTTTAGTCTTCTTTTCCGTCTTGGCGGCAAACTGAGTGGTGAGCTGGTTGATGCGTTGCTGAAGACTGACCACGCGGTGCATCAGGTTATGAGCGATTGTGATACCCGATAGCAGGTTTTCCTGCTCGTTCATTGGCGTCATCGCATTACCTCCTGTTTTTTGACTCACTAACGCTCTCGCCTCGTTCGTAAGAATGAGGTCTCAAACATTAACTGCATGCATGAAATACAGCCTTTCCAGTTTATTATATTTGAGGCTAATCGCCCATACGATTCAAGGCAACTTGATTTTGACGGGCGGTTAAAATGAAATACTTCGACATAGGACAGCGTATCAGGCGCTACCGCAAAGCCTGCGGGCTGTCACAGGAGGCGCTCGCGCAAAAAGTTGGAATATCGGTAACGCACATGAGCCACATCGAAACGGGCAACACCAAGCTGAGCCTGCCCGTGCTCGCAAAGATTGCAGAGGAGCTATCGGTAGGCACCGACGCTTTGCTCAGTGACGCCCCAAAACCCGACAAGGCGAAGCTTTCCGCCGAGGTGCAAGAGATTCTTGATTCATTCGAGATTGACGAGTTGCCCGTTGCGGTTGAGGTGCTCCGAGCGCTCAGAGATAGCCTGGCGAAACGCAGGGTCTAAGGCTTTTTTCGCTCATACATATTACCATACAGATTACTTTGGGCATTTTTGCCCCAAGGCAACGAAAAAGCCCTGAACCGTTTTACCAGTTCAGGGCTGAAATTTTGGTCGCGGGGGCAGGATTTGAACCTACGACCTCCGGGTTATGAGCCCGGCGAGCTGCCAGACTGCTCCACCCCGCAATGTCTGGGCGCCTCATGTGCGCAAGAAAGAATATTACGCGGGAGTTCGGTAAACGGCAAGGAAAATCTCGTAGAGCATAATTCCTTCATATTTAAACCCCTCAGCCCCTATCACCGTAAACGAATCGCAGCCGAGCGCCGTCGACGGCACGTATACAATGGTGCGCGTCCTTTTATGCCAACACCGGGAGTAGACATGCTGCTCGCTATCGATATGGGAAACACGCAGACGGCCATGGGGCTGTTTGACGGAGACGAGCTGGTGCAGTCGTGGCGTATGCCCACCGACCGCTCCTATACCGCCGACGAGATCCACGTGCGCCTGATGGGCTTCTTTAAGATGTACGACCTCTCGCTCGGCGCGGTCGACGCGATCGCCTTTGCCGGCGTGGTGCCGCAGCTCTCGCGCGAATGGCACGCCGTGGCCGACCGCATTGCCGCGGACGCCATCGTCATCGGGCCGCAGACGGCCGCGGTGACCAAGCTGCGCGCGGCGCGTCCCCAAGCCGTAGGCGCCGATCGCGTCGCTAACGCCGTTGCGGCCGAAACTTTCTACGGCGCGCCGGCAATCGTGGTGGACT
>OLNT01002191.1_pt1 | contig 9690 bp, 4 predicted proteins | sample 1672641 | NCBI WGS metagenome assembly OLNT01 (sample SAMEA3136708, study PRJEB25190) | human gut metagenome
ATTCCTGCTTCAGCGCATCAATTGCAGTCTGGTTCTTCTTCCGTTCCCGGTCCAGGACCTTCTCTACTTCCTGCTGCGACTTTTCTTTTATCTTCTCCAGTTTTTTCTGTGTCTCTTCTTCCAGATTCCGGTCAAATTGATCTCTTTCTTCCTGTATCTGTCTTTCAATTTCACTCTTCTGCTGTCTGGCATGCTCTACGATCGTCTCCGCCGTCGTCTCTACTTCAGCCAATTTTTCAATTACAGAGTTCATAAGCCGCCCTCCTTTTTGCACATTTCACAACAAATAATTGTTATTTTTTTATCCATGTTATAATAATACACCTATTTTTTAAAATTACCACAATTATTTTGTATATATTGTATTATTTCTTCTCAATTCTTCTGACAATTTCTGCTTCCATTGACTTTTTCCTGCACAGACGCTAAACTAAGAACGATTTGCAAATCCAGTGATTATAAGGAGGAATACACGTATGCGTCTTAGAAATATACCACGTGCAGAGAGCGTTCTCGAAGCCTGCAAAGAAGTTGTGAAAGATCCGGAAAGCTTACGCGGAAACTGGAACCAGACGTTTAAAAAAGAGCAGCCCCTGCATATCGAGATCGGCATGGGAAAAGGTCAGTTTCTTCTGACCCTGGCAGCCAAAAACCCACAAATTAACTACATCGGCATTGAGCGTTATTCCAGCGTTCTGCTGCGTGCCGTTGAGAAATTCCAGGAACTGGAAGCGGAGGGGAAAGCTCCTGCCAACATCCGGTTCATCTGTATGGATGCAAATGACCTGCCAACCGTATTCGCCCCGGCAGAAGTATCACGTATCTACCTGAACTTCTCCGATCCGTGGCCGAAAGCCCGCCATACAAGAAGAAGACTGACTTCCAATGAATTCTTCAAGCTTTATGACCAAGTCCTGACCGCAGATGGAACGGTAGAATTCAAGACCGACAACCGGCCGCTCTTTGACTTTTCAGTAGAAGAACTCGAAACTTCCGAACTTTTCGTTCTGGATCAGCTATCCTATGATCTTCATAACGACAGTACGATGAATCAGGGCAATATTATGACTGAATATGAAGCCAAGTTCTCTTCTATGGGCAATCCGATCTGTAAACTGATCGCAAAGCGCAGATAACATGCTGCAATATCCGGACTTATATACCGATCCTGTCTGCTTGCACCTCTTCCCTTTCCTTTCATATATTAATAGAAAGCATATCTTATGCTCCTGTTTCTTATGGGAAAGGGTGGAAGCTTATGTTACATCTGACGACACAGAACTTTGATATCTGCCGGATGAACCACTGGCAGTTTTCTTCCGATACACCGGCAAAGGCTGGACCGGAGCATCCCACACTGGCTGTAGTCATGTTCTACGCTGTCTGGTGTGGAAAATGTGCAATGATGCGCCCTGTCATAGAAGATCTGGAAAAGAAATATCAGAAGAAATATTTCGGCAGCATCTGCTTTTTTGAAGTAGAAACCTCTGAATCCGCACTTCTTGCTGCGCAATATCAGACCGCTCTTCTTCCGTCATTTCTCATTTTCAAAGACCGAGAACTGATTGCCACCATGCAGGGAATGATACCGCAAAAGGAGCTGGACTCACGCCTGCAGAAGTTGTTGACTGTGCAGATGCGGACGCAATCTACAGAAAATCTTTAGAAATAGTTAATTTATATTTTCTAGGAAAACACACTGTTTTATGTTATATTAAAAAAGTAACAGGGATAAAAATATTTAATAAAAAGGGGGCATGGTGAACACACCACGCATTATGAAAAAATTTAAAAGAGCATTACCAGTTGCCATGGCAATCGTACTTGGATCTACTGCGGCACCACTGGTTGTAAGAGCAGATTCATCCAAAGTTGTAACACTTGGCGCCAATCTGACTGATTCACAGAAGAATTCTATGTATGAGTATTTCGGAACTTCATCTGACAAAGCAGAAGTCATCGAAGTTACCAATGCAGACGAAAGAAAATATCTGGAAGGAGTCGCTCCCGACGAACAAATCGGTACCCGTACCTACAGCTGTTCTTATGTAGAACCGACCACAAGCGGCGGAATCCAGGTAAAGGTTTCCAACTTAACTTATGTTACAAGCTCTATGATCTCCAGTACGCTTCTGACATCCGGTGTTGAAAACTGTAATGTCGTTGCCGCTTCTCCGATTGAAGTATCCGGAACCGGTGCACTGACAGGTATCATGATGGCTTATGAGAAAGCCACCGGAACAACTCTGAATGACGATCAGAAAGCAGCTGCAACCGATGAACTTGTCACCACAGGAGACCTGGCCAATGACATCGGCCAGGACAAAGCGGAAAATGTCATGAACGATGTAAAAAAAGATGTGATCGAGGGCGGATTAACGGATGCAGATGACATTCAGAATGCAGTTGAAAACGCTGCCAAGGATAACAACGTCACGCTGACACAGGAACAGATCGACAAGATCTCCGATCTGATGAAAAACATTTCCCAGTATGACTATGATGTCAAAGCTCTGAAGAATACATTAGATAACATTGACGGAAAGAGTGGCGGATTCTTCTCCAACCTCTGGAGTTCTATCAAAGGTATCTTCGGCGGCGATGACAGTTCCGATGGTGGAATCATTAACGACACGGATGACAGCGCACTCGGTGATGATGTCGTAACTAACAGTACACTGGATTCTTCCGACAATTCTTCCAACAGCACAGACAGTTCAGATGCCGCTTCGGATGATACTTCGGATGACAACAGTGATGACAGTGGATTTTTGGGCAAAATCAAGAAATTTTTCAAAGATCTGTTCGGTGGAAGCAATTCTAAGAAAGACGACACAGACAAGAGTAACGATGATGCCCTTACAGAAGATAACTCTGATAACTCTGATAACACTGATGAGCCGTCTGGCGACACACAGAACGATTCTCTGAACAACGATGCTGATTCTTCAGATGACGGCACAACAGACAACTCTGCTGATGATTCTTCATTGAATGACAGTACAGATAACCAGTCTGATAACCAGAGCAACACACAAAACAGCAGTGAATCCGATGCCTCTGGTTCCGATACTTCTGATTCCTCAGCCGACAGTTCTTCCAACTAAATACAGTCATTAATAAAGATGTATAGTAAAACGAAAAATGCCGGGAAGTTTCAACACTTCCCGGCATTTTTATCCGCAGGCATCAAAGTTTTTTGCTACTGACTTCATATAATTAAAACTCGAATACAGCAACTCCGTAAGGCGGCAATTTGTATGCGAATGAATACGGTCTTCCATCACATTCTTTCTTCTCCGCTTTGTATATCTTCTTACGATCTGCTCCGGTTCCGCCGTATTTCTCCTCATCACTGTTCAGGATCAGTTTATACTGTTTCTTTCTCGGCACTCCGACTCTGTAATCATCTCTTGCCATCGGCGTAAAGTTGCAGACGAACAACAGATTCTTCTTTGCACCTTTCGAATGTCTCATAAAACTGTAGATACTTCTGTATCCGTCATCCGCATTGATCCATTCGAATCCTTCCCAGCTCTGATCCATCTCATACATTGCCTTATGCCTCTTATACAGGTGTAAGAGGTCTTTTACCCACATCTTCATCTGCTGATGTTCCGGTTCGGCCAGCAGGAACCAGTCCAGTTCCCGTTCTTCACTCCATTCACGAAGCTGTGCAAATTCCTGTCCCATAAACAGAAGTTTCTTTCCTGCGTGTCCCATCATAAATGCATATCCAGCTTTCAGATTCGCATATTTATCAAATCCAAGTCCCGGCATCTTATTCAGCATCGAACACTTGAGATGTACCACCTCATCATGCGACAATACCAGAATATAATTCTCACTGTATGCATAACTCATGGCAAATGTCATCAGATGATGGTTATCCTTTCGGAAATATGGATCCAGTTTCATATATTCTGTGAAGTCATGCATCCATCCCATATTCCACTTCAGACTGAATCCCAGTCCACCTTCTTCTACATCTCCGGTAACCTGCGGCCATGCCGTAGATTCCTCTGCGATCATAAGTGCTCCCGGGTTTCTTCCAAGTACAACAGAATTCAGATGTCTGAAGAAATCGATTGCCTCCAAATTCTTATTCTCGCCATATTTGTTTGCAACCCATTCTCCGTCCTTCCGTCCGTAATCCAGATACAGCATCGAAGCAACCGCATCCACACGCAATCCGTCTATATGGAACTTCTCAACCCAGAATAACGCATTTGAAATCAGGAAGTTCCTTACTTCATTCTTTCCAAAATCAAATACTTTCGTTCCCCAGTCCGGATGTTCTCCCAATCTTGGATCTGCATATTCGTACGTCGGTGTTCCGTCAAAATCTGCCAGTCCGTGTGCATCCTTCGGGAAATGTGCCGGTACCCAGTCGAGAATGATACCGATTTTATTTCTATGCAGATAATTGATCATCCATGCAAAATCTTCCGGCGACCCATATCTGGATGTCGGTGCATAGTATCCGGTCACCTGATATCCCCAGGATCCGTCAAACGGATGCTCGGCAATTCCCATCAGTTCCACATGTGTGTAACCCATTTCTTTTATGTATTTGGTAATTGCCCTGGCAAATTCTCTATATGTATAGAATCCTTCATCTTCCCTTCCCGGATGACGCATCCAGGAACCAATGTGTGCCTCATAGACAGACATTGGCTCGTGCTTATGATTCCAGGTCTTTCTACGTGTCATCCACTCTGTATCTGTCCATTTGATATTCTCAATATCTGCGACCCTGGATGCTGTTCCCGGTCTTAACTCCGCATAATTGGCATATGGATCTGCCTTAAATATCTGTTCTCCCGAATAAGTCTCGATACAATATTTATACATCTGATCCTTCTTCACACCTGGTATAAAACAGGTATAGATCCCGAGCGGCTCTTCCCTCTTCATCGGATTTGCCTCTGTGTCCCATTCATTGAACTCTCCGACTACCGATACCGCCTGCGCATGCGGTGCCCACACTGCAAAATACACACCTTTTTGTTTTCCGTTCTGTACCAGATGTGCGCCCAGCTTCTCATAAATCTCATAATGATTGCCCTGTCCGAAAAGGTATTGATCCAATTCACCTATTTCATATGGTTTTTTCTTTTTTTCAGCCATAATTACCCCTCGCATTCTGCTGCATATTTATAAGAACATTATACTTTACAAACAGGCAAAAAGAAAGAGCTTTGACCGTTTAGTTTGTCAAAACTCTTTCAAAATCCGACCTGTAAATCCTGTTCTCGACAGCCTCTTACAGGTATTCGTTTTTGTTAAATTCTAAAGTCTTCTTCTTTCAGAATAATTCTGTCAGAATCGTCGGTTCCCTTGCCGAATACTCTTCGTGCAAGATGTTTTACATTTGCTTTCTGTGAATGTGAGATTGCTTCATCCATGATCTCTTTTACTTCAGCAACTGATACTGCATGATCTTCTCTCTGCATTACATCGATACGGCTGTACAGTGCAAGAATTCCCATCTCATCCAATTTGTATCCATTCTCTTTCGCATATGTCTGACCGAATGTTACCAGCTCATCATTGATGAATACCGGAAGCTCCAGCTTAGAACTGAACTTCTTCTTGAATTCCGGGTTTGCTGTCATCAGACGCTCCAAAGGTTTTCTCTGATCTTCCAGTACAAAGAGCAATTCTCCTGTCTTCTTCTCCATCAGATAATTTAACTCTTTTACAGTTCTCGCATTCAATTTTCCTGCATGCTCGATGATGATCGCTCCGCCGCGCAGCTTCTGAATAATATTCGTAAGCTCTTTCTTATTAAGAGATTCACCTGTAACGATTGCTACTTTACCCTGTTTCAGACTTCTCTGTTTCTGAATTGCTTTTACAATATCAACCGCAAGGACTGTCTTACCAGATCCTTTTCTACCAATCACAAGAAGGTTACCTGTCTTGGATGTTCCTTCTCTCTGTGCCCTTCTGTCGTTATCAAGTACTTCAACGATCTGTTCGCTCATTCCTCTCACCGGTACAAAATATGAGAACAACTTCTTCTGTTCTTCTGTAAGTCCGGCTTTCAGACCGATCTCACTCGTAGCACTCAGATCATATCTTCCGGTTACAACAAATCCTGTATCGAACGGAACACCGCCTTTAGATTTCTTGATTCTTGCCTGAATCTCTTCCTCTGATGGCTCTTCGATTTCTAACTCTTCATCCGCTTCTTCATCGTCTTCAATCTCTAAGTCTTCGTCATCAAAATCTGTCTCTTCATCGTCTACATCTGCAAAATCATCATCGAAGTCTTCTTCGTCGTCCTCTACATCCGCAAAATCATCATCGAAGTCTTCTTCAAAATCGGCTTCTTCAAAGTCTTCATCCTCAAAGTCTTCATCTTCAAAATCAGCTTCTTCAAAGTCTTCATCTTCAAAGTCTTCCTCTTCGAAATCAGCTTCTTCTTCGTCCTCTTCTTCGAAGCCTTCATCCTCGAAATCAGCTTCTTCAAAGTCTTTATCCTCAAAGTCTTCCTCTTCAAAATCAGCTTCTTCAAAGTCTTCATCCTCAAAGTCTTCCTCTTCGAAATCAGCCTCTTCAAAGTCTTCATCCTCAAAGTCTTCCTCTTCAAAATCAGCTTCTTCAAAGTCTTCATCCTCAAAGTCTTCCTCTTCGAAATCAGCTTCTTCAAAATCTTCATCACCGAAATCGGCTTCTTCAAAACTGCTTCCACTCATATCGATTCCGCTAAGTTCTTCTTCGATTCCTTCAATGAAGTCTTCTTCCGTTTCCGAACCATCTTCAAAATCCTCTTCATAGAGTTCTTCTTCCGACTCTTCATTTCCCATTTCTTCCATCAGACGTACAATATCATCCGGAATTCTCTGTGTCTTGCTTATCGGTTCTGCCTCTTCCTCGGCCGCCTTTCTTGCTGCTTCTTCCTCGGCCTTTCTTCTTGCCTCTTCTTCGGCTGCTTTTCTTGCTGCTTCTTCCTCGGCTTTTCTTCTTGCTTCTTCTTCAGCCGCTTTTCTTGCTGCTTCTTCCTCGGCTTTTCTTCTTGCTTCTTCTTCGGCTGCTTTTCTTGCTGCTTCTTCCTCAGCTTTTCTTCTTGCTTCTTCTTCGGCTGCCTTTCTTGCTGCTTCTTCCTCGGCTTTTCTTCTTGCCTCTTCTTCAGCCGCCTTTCTTGCTGCCTCTTCTTCCTCGGCTTTTCTTCTTGCCTCAGCTTCCGCCGCTTTTCTCTCAACTTCTCTGCGTTCTTCTTCCTGGCGGATACGAGCCTGTTCTCTTTCTTTCTGAAGACGCTCTTCATCTTTTGCTTTCTGCTTCTCGATTGCTGCTTCGTGGTCTTTCTGTTTTTCTTCCCATTTCTGAAGAATATCATCGATCATCATCTGACCATTCGCCAGAATCTCATCTTCACGCTCCTTCATTGCTTCTTCTTCAATTGTAATGCCATTGGCAACCGCCATGCCCTGCGCTAAAGCTTCCTCCAAAGTAGCTCCCGTCACAACCTGTTTGATCGTTGATCCATGTTCTTCCGCAGCCTCTTCCGGTTCAGTATATACCGGTTCTTCTTCCACGACTTCTTCTGCAGCTTCTTCTACAATTTCTTCCTGCGGAATCTCTTCTTGTACAACAGTTTCCTGCATTGGTACTTCCTGTGGAATCTCTTCCTGTACAACAGTTTCCTGCATCGGTACTTCCTGCGGAGGAATTTCCTGAACTTCAGATTCATCAACTCTTTCTGTCACTGGCTCTCTGACCGGCTCTTCTTGTACGTCAACAGTCTCTTCTGTACTTTCATTATATTCATTCTCGTCATCCACTTCTTCCAGTGTTGATTCCGGTTGTTTCTCCGGTTCCGGTTTCTTCTTAACCGCTCCCGGACGGCTGTCATATTTCTCCTGCTGAAGTGGTGTCAGTGGCTTATACTTCATCTTCAGTTCCATTGCAAGGTATACATATTTTCCTTCACTGAACCACAAGATCAGATCATCACATTCTTCCAGACATTCTGCTGTCATTCCGGCTTCATCATACAATTTGGCAAGTTCATATGCCCACTTTTCAATATATTCCGCTTTTTTAAATTCTTCCAGTGCTGTAATCTGATCTGTCAGCGATGCCCCCTGTGTTCTCAGAATCTTATATTTTAAAATATACTGATTCGGATCTTTTGGTGCCAGCTTTACGAATTCTTCATAACAATCCGTTGCTTCTCTGATATCTTTGATCTTCAATGCCAGTGTGCCTAAACGATATACAATTTTTCTGCTTCCCGGTGCTCTGTCAAATGCCAGGAACAGTATATCTCTCCCCTTCTTAAACTCACCGTTATATTCATAAATCTCACTGACTGTATTGAGCATTGACGCATTCTTTACTCTTCGCCAGTCTATACCATCAGCAATTTCCTTTGCCTGCTGGTACTCCTTCTTTTCCAGATGATCAAGCATTTGCTCGGTCTTCACCCTATATTCATATTTATCCAATATTTCTCACCTCAAATGTTTATTTTAAAAAAGCGTATTTCCCTACAATTTTACTTATATAAGTTTATCATATGACCTGTTTATTGTCAAAATATCCCGCCAAATATGTTAAAAAAATATTACAAAAATTACAATTTTTTTATCCCTGTAAAATGTCTGCCGGCTGCTCTCTGATATCAACATAAAAAACAGCCATCATATTCTTTCCTATGATGGCTGTTACATATTCAATTTTATCATATTTAATTTTTATATCGGAGAATGATTTTTAATTTTTATTTCTTATTCCCTGTCGCCTTTGTATGCTTTCCGATGATCTTTTACTCATCTTCTTTGCACATTCATTCAAATCTACTATTCATGTTTCTTTACACATATTAATAATATCTTTAAATATGTGGTATTCTGTTCAATATGTCTGCAGTTCTTTTTATCGTCCGGTGTATATTTTCTCCGTCTGTTCTATTTTTCCGAATCTCCTCTACCGGCCTTTTATCTATTATAATAAAGGCTTATTCTCTGGGAACTTCTACCTGCCATACCACTAACATATTGATTCGATGATTCTACTGTGTCCATTGGATTAAGCCTCCTTTTCATAAATTTCCAATCAACGATATCTCACCGACATATGAAATATTCTTCATCCTTGATAAACTTTTCTTTTATCACTTAAGATATAAGCTGAAATTTATTATCTCATCTCTTCTACGATTATGATCCATATCCCCTTGATACCATTCTATAATCGTTATTCATCCATTCTCTTTCTCTACAATATACTTTACGATATTTGATATCCGATGCCTTACCAGATATTTCATATCTATATCCTGTATTTTTCGATTCTTAAACGAATTGAGAATTTATAATAAAAATACATCTTATAAAATATGTGATATTCAATTTTCAAGATTCCCTTTCTCGTCAGGAATTCTTTTTTGTTTATTTTGGATTTCCTTTGGATTGATTATATAATATCATTCGGCTTTTATTTTGTCAATACTTTTTACAATTAATTTTATTTATTTTCCATTATTTTGTTTTAATAGTTGAATTATCTGATTTTTCTTTATTTATTTTAATGTTTACACAATACTATGCATTTTCAAATCGTATGCTTTTGTTAACATCATACGCTTGCGCATGTCCAATTGTTAACCAGTCATCTTTTGCAGTTGACATTTTATCCTGTTTATTTTATACTTCTGTTATATTTTTGATATAAAAC